>SDBU01003518.1_pt1 | contig 19868 bp, 35 predicted proteins | sample 2277071 | NCBI WGS metagenome assembly SDBU01 (sample SAMN10397929, study PRJNA504765) | marine sediment metagenome | isolation source: marine sediment core GS08_GC12, 126 cmbsf | place: Arctic Ocean: Gakkel Ridge, Loki's castle | collected 2008
GTTCAGGATCAATTACTTCCACTCCTTCATCTATATCTTCTATTTCTATAACTTCATTATCTGAAGATTCATCGTCAAACAATATTCTATCGAGAGTTACCTTATTGAAGGTTAATATAAATAGTTTAGTTGTCTACACTTCTAGGGTAATAGATTTGAGTGAAACTGTAAATTTAACTTGGAAATGTGATGTGTGTAAAAAAACAAGGCCAGATAATAAAATATCTGTGCGACAAGTACCAATAAAGGGATTGTCTGGTAGTTATATAAATTATAAGTATTGTAATGATAATGAAGATTGTAAGGAGAGTGTATTTGAAAGATGAGTACAACTACTATTGATTTAACTAAGGAAGGAGAAAGATGTGGACATTGTCCATCTAATGAATCATATCTTAACTGTAAAGTTAAAGGATGTGCAGTACTGGAAAAGAGTGTAACTGAAGTTAATCTTTACACCAAACTAAATTTACCTGAAGGACTCCTACTAATCGCTAAACGTATGAAATTCGATTTTGGAGATGATTATCACAGTATTATTGTAGTTAAAACATTATCTAAATATGGTTCCCCAGATATATCATATGAATTCATTAATTCTGAAAACAGTATACAGAAAGTTTTGGAGTGCCTAAGAGCTTTGGCGGATGAAGTTGTTGGATATGATCAAGACACTGCAGTTAAGAACAAATATAATGTGCTTGAAGCTAAAAATAATCATTCAACAGTAAGGTTCCACAGTGATGAATTAACTCATAAAAGTTCAATGAAGCTGAATAAAGGTGATAAAATAATATTTAATGAAAAAGACTTCATATTACTCCGTAATAAAACTGGGAAACCATTTGGCCATAAGAAGAATGATAAGGAATGAAAATAGCTTACATCATTTATGAGGATCCGTGGATTTCATCTAGAGCAACAGATGTCTATGATGAAGAAGAGCTTCATGACCTTAAACCTGTAATATTCAGATCAGCTGGTATAATAATAGAGGAAGATGACAGTTGTGTAAAGATGGGGGAAATAAGAAATGTGGAAGACAATCCTCAAATAAGTAAATTGTTTCCTCATCCTCAATTCCGTGCCATAATAGTGATATCTAAGCGAAGCATCATTCATCGACAAGACTTCGATGTACCTGATGATAAGAAGAATGTATGACGATGTTCCATAGACTTAAACATCAAGAAAGACCTTTCAGGTGTTGAATAATGGAGTGGCATAAAAAGGATAAAGATATCTTTGAAGCTGAGAAAGAAGATTCATTGAAACTGATTGAAATAATATGGTAACTATTTTTTATCTTTTCTTTTGCATGTAGATAGTTTAGATATTATTTCATTAATATCTCTTTGAGAAGCGTTATCAATAAAACCTTCATCTTGAGATATACATCTGTCTCCATTATTAAAGAAAACATCGAAGGCAATATCACAGGTGCCAGAAACACGTCTACACACAGCGACTCCTCTTCGAAGTATCTGGATCTGTTTTTCATTAGGTTTCTGAAAAGTGTTAAGAGAAATATTCATACTAGAACTTTCTTTTAAACTGGGTCTAGCTGGTATGAAACTGAATCTAAGAGCGCCTTGTCTCTCAAAGAAATCCATGCTTTTATCACCTGATATTCCTTTACCTCCAGTATTAAGGGCTCGACTAATTTCTCTATGATCAAGAGATCTAGTGAAAGGTGTGCCTCCAATATTTTTACCGCTTAGATCAAGAAGTTTTCCGTCTGGAAGAATATATCCTGCTTCACGATAATCAGGTGTGGTTCCGAATTGTTTTTTAGCTTTCTTGAATAACTTAGTTTTAGGGTTTCTTTTCTTTAATTCTGTTAGTGAGATAGGCAAATAATATCTTCACTTTCTAGGAATTTTGCATGTTTTCTGTTTGAATCTTCTACTGGCCTCGTTAGCAACTTGTTTTGCACGTTTTTCTGTAGGTGCATCTTGAGTTACATTGGCCAATGCTTGTGCTTGTTTTCTTACTCTATCTATTTTTTTGCAAAAGGTCCAGTTTTTAGGTAGGTTTCCAAGCATAGTGGTGATATTTGCTTTGATAGTTTTTTCTTTCTTGAATCCTGAAACACGTGTAGGTTTGAAAAATTTGATTACTGGCTTAACCAATATCTATCATCCTGCAGTTCTGATTAGTTTGTATACCTTAGGATATGATTCAAACATTTCAAGTTGTTCTACCATTGAACCAAATTTTTTAGTTGGATTCACAACTCCAGCTTTCAATTCTTCTCTGAATAATTGTCTTACTTCTTTATTTGAAAATAGTTTACCTTTTGAACATAGTTTTTGGGCATCTTTTTTGTTAGGGGAACATAATTTTTTAGCTCTTGCTACACTAAATCCCATCACAACTAATCTTTTGTTACAATCTGATTGATCAGCAGCAGATCTTCTTAGAAGACCTCTTTTACATAAAGCTAGAGTTTCAGGAGATGTTTTATCCATTTATTTCACTATCTTGTATCCTTTTTGCTTTGCAAAACCTAACATTTCTTCTTCAACAGTGGATAATTCTGGAAAGGATAATGTCTGAGAATCCATCCTATGTTAAGCTTCAAAAGTTATACCGTATTCCTTTTCAAATTCTTTACCAAGTTGTTTACTGGTAATTACTTTATTATTTTTATCTTTGAACATTAATGGTTTATTTTTCTTAGTTTTTGGTGATAATTCTTTAATTATTTCAGATGCTAATCTATTACAGGTTTCTTTCAATCCTCTTTTAAATGATAGTTGTTCAGGATCAAAGAAATCTTGGAACTCACTAAAATTTTCATCAACACAATATTTGGTAACTAATTCCTTGACCTTAGCTTTCTGTTCAGTTGATAATCGAGTACAAGTAGCCGACAACTATTTTCTCCTCTTTCCTGATTTAGGTCTTGGACAAGCAGATTTATACTTCGCCCACTCATTCTTCATAACACGTCTAAACGTAGTTACCAACAATTCTTTAGGATTAGCTCCTCCAGGACTATACCATACTCTACACATTATTGCTGTCATCATTGTAGATGGATCAGGTTTGCAATCAGTTTTTCTTCTTACTACACGTCTACAGCTACTACCTTCACCAAAAACTTCTCTGGATAGATTCTTAAAATTTTTGTCACTTAGTTTTCTTTCAAGCTCTAGAAGAGTTGTAGGCATCTGCATAGTTTGTGTTCTCTGATTCTTAACCATCTTCACTTAACATATATTAGGTATCTCTTTTATAGTTATTACCGTTGGCAAAGAAAGTAGTTAGCTGTAGCCGAAACACAATCCAGAAAACAATCGAGAAAAACCCTAAGCTAGCATTGATCTACACCGATAAGAGTTGTCCAGTGTGTCCAGGGTACCTAGATCTTGTTAAGGAAAATATGAAGAAAACCCAAGGTGTAGAGGTAGTCCACGTGGAGTTAGGGAATAATAAAGTGGACTGTGAAGCAACTGCAGATAGATTCAAGATAAATGCTACACCTACACTGCTTTATTTTGTGAATGGAACGTTAAAGAAAAGAATATTGCCTACAGGCGACGACAAAAAAGATATCTCAGTGATCAAGAGCCTGGGGAAGTAGATAATTCATCTCCCCACGAATCCCAACCACTCCTCTTTTCTCTAGCAAATAACTCTATCTTCGAATCAATACCTAAAGACTCTATAAGTTCATACATTTCTTCAGGTTTCTGAGAATGTCTTCTAACTTTGCTCTCTATGATATTGATTCTTTGTGATCTAAACGCCTTAACTTTCCCTCGAACTCCTAAAAGACAGACTTCTACTTGCCCCCTAAACCAGAAACCCATTCCAAGACTCATAATTTTCCTCCAAAATATAGCCGTTTTATATTTGAAGCCCCAATGTTTCAATAAATCTATTCCTTCCGGTAATAATGGAACTGTAACCCAAAGGAATAATACTGAATCTTTCTCTGAAATATAGGGATATCTAAAGCAAATAGTTCGGACATACTCATAGTGTTATAATGGTGTGCTGCTCCACTATTCATTGAACCACCTGTTCTTACATTATTATATTTCCAAGCAGGATCCGCTAGAATTAATCTATATTTTTTATTAGGTAAACTCATTTTTTATAATCCTTTAGCAACATTTGAATAAATAAGATTATGCTTATTTTTATGAGGAGTTTTAATATTTGGATCAAAATCTTTCCATTTTATAACTTTATAATAAGGTATATGATTAACCCATTTTGCTAATTTATTAATTTCTTTACCTGAAACTTGATTAATCTTCATTATGAAAGGTCTTGAACCTAAATCTTTGATTAAATTAACTCTATTTACAGCATCTTGAATTTTATCTGGGTATGCAAGAATGTAGAAAAAAAGTTCTTTTGGTTTAACACCATTATCAAAAAGTAGTTTAGTTCCTTTCTTTATATCTGACTCTAAGTTGGAATGATCAAAACTGAATCTTAATGTTTTCTTATCAAAATGATGATTGTAGTATTTTAGATCAGATAATAATTTAGCGATTTCATTAGTGACTAATCTTATATCTAATCCTTGGTTGAAATCTACTTTTAACCCTCTATCTTTTATTTCTTTTAAGACCTCTATACATTTTCCCCAACCTAAAATATTATTGTCAAGTAATCTCAAATTAGGGAATCTTTCATCAACAAATTCTTTGAGAGAAGCATTGAATCTAAGTGGTCCTTCTTTGTCTCTTACTATACAAAAACTACAATTTCTCACACATCCTCTAGTTACAAAACCCATAGAATAATTTATATCTGGATAAATATCGTATTTAGGCATTAAATGTTCTATATGTTCAGGTAAACAATCATAAGACATACCTGATCCCCCAAAAACTACTTCAGAATCGGGATACATATATTTTAATCCTAAAGCATTTGCTTTATTCTTTGGAAAAATTACACTAACATAAATTTTATCAGGCACATAAGAAATCTTATCCAAAAGACCTACCTTATCACCCCTCTCAAAATGATATGCTGCAATCTTCATTAAAGCAAGATTAGGAAAAATAAATTTCATATCTTTGCTATCGAAAGGGATCAATCCTATTTTCATTTACAGCATTTCATCCGTCTCAGCATTAATCTTTGGAGGTCTTGATTAACTTAAAAAAGAATCCAGGATGCTTCTTACCAGTCACTGTAATCACATAGTCTCCACGATAAGATTTGACTATAACATCTTCATCCTGAAAATACTTCATTATCCTTTTACGGCATTTCCATGCATACGATCCATCTATATCTGAAATGAAGCATTCTCCTTCTGTACGTAGAAACTGTACAGCTTCATCTATCTGATATCTAGAAACCCTTATTGTGAGTTCATTTTCTTTCTTTATCTCGAATACTTCGGGCATAAATGGACATAAATAGATGGATTATATAAGTTTTAGAGACATAAACATATATTCAGATTCACTCCTAATAAATTGTAGAACGATTATGGCAAAAGGTAGTAAGAAAACCGCAAAGAAAACAAGAGTAGTTCCAGCAAAAGGATCTAACTGTGGAACAGGTTCTCGCCAATCGGTGAAGACCAAACTCCTAAAGAAATTAGGGTATACTCCTAAAACTCTTCACGCTACTAAGGTTCAGGGAAAACCTGGATTCTGTACTAGCGTACGAACCATTTCTAAATAGATTAGTAGTTGCCTGACAAGTAACTCTATCTATATTTTTTTATTTTTTACATTTTAACCATTTAACTTTTTTCAAATCAAATTTATAGCCTTTAGGTACTTTAATAATTCTTGCCTTTATATGTTTTAAACCAATTAGATCTTTTTCTCTATATTTTTTTATATCGTCTTTTGTATTCCAAAGTTTATTCATATGTATTCTTTTAGAAGGTTTACCAAATGATTCTCTACTAAATGTGTAACTATTAGTTCTGGTGCAGTTAACTCTTTTAGCCATATATCTAATATGTTGTTTCTCTTATTTATTATTTCTGAAAAATGTTATCTTCACAACCTTAGGTACACGAGGAATATCTTTGAGCCCAATTTTAGTTGAAAAATTTATCCTCACAATTTTTGGAATACGTTTGACATCCTTAAAACTCATTAATGCCAACCCCAATCTTTTTTAAATAATAATTTAATTATTTTATATCGAGTTCTGAGGAACCAAAAAGGCAGTTTACTATCTTTTCCTACACATTCTTCATCAAATTCTAGAGAATATCCTATACTATTAAGAATAACAACTATCGTCCTGGTTCCCCCACAATCCCAACAAATTCTTTCTTTCCCAGTGAAGACATCAATACGCATTATAATATCTCTTTTTATGGAATAACTTTTTGTTATACCCTTTAATGGTCCTCTACCAAATTTCTCTAACGTAATTCGTGGTGGATAGTCATTCATTTTTCATTACAACCTGTACCACTGTATTTTTGCTAGGGGCAAACATTTTCTATGAATCAATCTCCTTCGATAAAAGGTTCCGGCGCCACGTTCAACATCGGTTTTACAGACAGCGCAGGTCTTCATTTCTTCTTACATTTCTCGTCGTGAGTATGATCCCTGCAGTTCTTGTAATCCAGATAAAACATTTGAGTATGATTTATAGGATAAGAATCTGATTTAACCACTTCACATCCACAATCTAAAATCATTTTATTTTGTGTTTCAGAAACTACTCTTCCACGGCCTAAAATAAAGTGGCCAATAACCTTGTTTTCTCTTCCACGAATATAGTATCCAGCTATGAAGCAAATCAGTGCAAACAAAGCCATCGCCGATACTATCTGACTAAATATTGGATCCATTTTGTTAGTCCGTAATACTGATTTAATTATTAATAAGGGTTAGTTATAATCTATAAAGAATTATAGGGCCAGTGTAAGATTTAGTGGATAAAGTAGAGTAAACTCGATATAAATCGGATTACTCTAAATAATTTCCACTGACGGTACTAAACTTAGTTTTAGAAGTTCGATTATCACGTAAGATCCATTTCATACTCACAACCATATATCTCATAAAGAACCAATACGGGTGATGGAGCCACCAAATACGGCGTTCTTTCTCCCAAAAATCAGGATATCTAGGAGCTGTATCATTTTCATGCACTAAATTATTCCAGGTTTTTAAAGGAAATCCTAGATGTAGTAATAACATATGTAAGAATTCGTGAGACATTCTATAACATATTGTCCATAATGGACCTAACGGATGATTTTCATACTCGAAATCAATACAGAAATATCCTACTCCCATAACTGCTTCAGCTTTACCTTCCCACGTAGGAGGAAGGATATCTACAATAATACCAACATAATCATAATCTTTCTTATATTTTCTGTGTAAATAATCCACCTGGATAGCTGTAAGAGGTATAGCACTTTCTCTACTTTAGAGTAAAACTTTGTGGATAAACCTAACTTGTTCAAGCACCAGGGATGATAAAAATCTTTCAATTCATTAAGATAACCTTTCCATTTATCTGAATTATGAGTTGTGGGCGTATTAACTTTCACTAAGAGTATCTTTAAGTTACTCATAAAGGTATTACCCGAAGGTTAGATGTCGGTGACTTCTCCGTGGCCATCTGAATACTGAGTATAACATTGTCCCTCATAAACAGTATGCATTACACCATCAGGTGACGTGAAGAACACCGGTGATTGAGAAGCAGCTCCTGGAGTAAAGCACCACTGAGATACAACAGTAGGTGGAAGAACTACTTCCTGAGTAACTTCTATTCCCACAATATAGAATGCTGATAGACCAAGTGAATCAAATACTGTACATGCCACATTGTAGAATCCTGGAGATTCATATATGCGGCTGATAGTAGATGTGTTTTCGCCTTGATCCCAGACATAGATGTAAGGAGGAGTTCCTCCGGAGACCGAGGCTGAAGCAATGATAGAGAGAGGTGCATCACCGAAAAGAGGAGAAACATTAACCACTAATGTTGGTGCTGTAGGTGGGGGCGCAGGTGATGTGACTGTTATGTTTAGGACACTTGAAGTCTTGGTTCTTCCTAGAGCATCTATTACTCTCAAGGTTACTGCATATACTCCTGGCACATCATATACATGGACAGGGTTTGGGGTAATCGAGTTATTACCGTCTCCAAAGTTCCATAGAAAATCGTATGGCGCCTTACAGCATGCAGAACCTGAGAAGCTTACTATAAGAGGCGCTTCTCCACTTACTGGTTGGGCGCCTCTGTTTATTGTTAACGGAGAAACTTCTGGTGAAAGAGATACCTCTCCAACATAGCCTCTGAGAAGAGCAGTTTCCTTCATACTTGTAATTTGGCCAGCTACTATTGTTACTGATTGAGTTGTAGGGGTATAGTTTGGTGCTGAAACTGTGAGGGTATAGGTTCCTGAAGGTATATCTGCTATACTGAAGTTACCGCTACTATCACTTGTCGCTGAATATCCATCTACACTTACAGAGGCTCCTGCTAAAGGAGATCCTGTGTCTGAGTTAACTATTCTTCCTGCAACAGATCCTTCTGCAGCTTGAACTGTTATAGTTTTGGTTTGTGTGATTGTTCTATTTAAATTATCAGTCATTGTACAGGTAGCAACATATGTTCCTGGAGTATCATATGTATGGTTAGGGTTCTGTTGTGGTGCATTAGGAGATCCGTCACCGAAATTCCAGTTAAAGCTGTATGGTGCTGCACAACATGGAGACGAAGAAAAACCTACTGTGAGAGGAGCAAAACCAGTATCTGGCTGAGCTGTAATACTGAGAGTAATAACTTTAGGGGTTAACCCGATATCGCCTACAGTTGTCTGGACACCAGATACTACAGTGTAAATTGATGTGAAAGATCCGTATCCAGGAGCAAAAAAGTTTACTGTAACGGTGCCAACAGGTAAGCCTGTAAGAGACCATTGTCCATTAACATCTGTAACAGTGCTTTTGTCTCGAGCCTCTACAGTTGCGCCTTGAATAGGTAGGCCCGTTGTAACATCAATAACTGCTCCTGCAAGAGATCCTGTCTCTTGTGCAGCAGCTTCCTTAGAAGACAAAATAATGGCTGTACCTAATATCGTTGCTATAGCAGCAGCACCAATAACAACTTTCTCTTTTGTCCCTACCATATATCTTACAATACTTTTCCTAACTTAAAACGTTTCACTACATTATAGCAATATGTACTAAATATACCGAGCCGCTTAAAGATGTTATAACCATCTAATAACTTATGCTCGCAAATAAAAGAGTAGAGGTATTAGTTTTTGACAGGTCATGAAACCTATGAAGATCGTATTCTAGATACTGGCCACTATGTTGGTCTAGTTTGGAAAGAAGGAGTATTCATAGTTCAGGTAAGGACTAAAGAGATATGTGATATCGAGATATGGGGATGGGGATTAGAGCTTGGTGCAGCCCAGCTTCAAACTCCAGTTGCAGCCGGAACCGTATTGAATGGTCTCCCAGCAAGACTTCCAGGTATGCAGTCTGTAACCATACCTACACCTGTGCGTGACCAAAATGGAAATTATTATTTGTTACCTGAGCAGCAAGAGACGATTAAACAGATTTTTTGGGGTGCTTCTCCTGGTGAAGACAAGTTCTATCTAGATTATCCTTCAGGACAAGATATGGGTGCTTTGCAGAGTCTTAGACCTGTGGGAGGAGCTGGTCCTGCTTGGACACAGTACGGTAAGATAGGTGCTTGGAGAGGAGATGATACACCACTTATGGATCCTAGCCCAGAATCTGAGATGTGGACGGTTTTCGATGGGCCTTGGCCTACATGGTGGGCACATAATCCTACTCAGAACGTGAATTCTCCACTACTCTCATTCAGAATAAGGAGATTTACCTACAACATTGTGAGAGACAATAATCTATTGAAAGAATTCTTATCACCGGGTGGACGAAGAATCAGAATGGTAGCTATGGGGCCGGTTCCTGTAAGCACATCTGCACCTCAATGGATAAGGATTGCTTACAAAGATGAGTTGGAGTTCACCACTAAAATATTGAAGAATCTTAGTACTCCTGGACCCGGAGGTGCCTTGTAGATGGCTGGAGACAGAGTAACTCAAAGTAGATACAGGACACGAACCTTCCGAGTTGGTGCAGTCTTCGGAGCAGTAGATGTAAAAGTTGAGTTAGGTTACAGACGATACATAACAAGGTTCCAAGTAGAGAATGAAAGTAACGCAGTAACAGTTTTCAGAATGCATCAAGATATACCTGCAGGAGAAGTAGGTGCGCCAGTAGCTATGCCTGCTCTACCGAACTTGAAGGTAGGGGAAAACTTGACTGCACTACAACATTTAGATCCCGAGATAGGCAACTACGATAATCCGTTATACGGTATTGATGGTGGACGCCAGATATGGGTTCAAACTACCGCCGGAGTCGTGCTTGTTAGTATGACATATTACGATTTGGAGAGCTAGTAAACCTTTAATTATGTTCTATCGTAGCACGTAAGTGTTGCAGAAACCTCGTTCAGGACAACATATTGATGCTACACCTGCTGATATAGAGAACATCTTTAACGGCTGGAAGATATCTGGTCTTCCCTTAGATAAATATCTTGTTAAAGCTGGGATTCCTTATACCCGTCAAGCGATGATGAAGCGTCTGAGGAAAGCTTATCCTGAAGAATATGAGAAGGTGAAGAGCGAGCATTACAGTATCGCTATAAAGAGAACGTACGCTAGTGGGAGACTGGATAACAGAGGCATAAATAACCCTAGGGCTCGATACATCGGAATGTCTGAAGAAGATGTTCGAGAAATCTTTGAGGACTATAAAAAATCACGTTTAGACATCAAATCCTATTCTGCTAAACGAAAGATGACAGATGTTCCATTAACTAAACTATTCAAGAAATATTTCCTTGCCGACTATGAGGACGTAGTCGAAAGCCACCTTGGTTTCGGAAAGAACTATCGGAAAGGCATAAACTTTGAATATAGAGTCCGGGACTATTATAGGGAGAAGGGTTATTTTGTTTTGCGTAGTCCTCGAAGCTTGGGGCCTCTTGATTTAGTAGCAATCAGAAAAGGAGAAATTCTACTAATACAATGCAAGATGACTCTCAATCTCTCCCCTAATAAAAGGAGAGAATTAGTTCAGTTAGCTGAGTCTATCGGTGCTAAGCCTCTTTTGATTGGTAGAGATTTTAACAGAAAGATAGTGGTGAAGGTGTTGAGTTAAGCCTATTGTTAGAAACATTAAATATCTAACACTCACAGTATATGAGCGAGACTGTGGAAGAAAAATGGCTTGTCAATTATGTGGAAGAACAGATACAAAGATATTCACAATGGATAATATCACAGCAAAAGTAGAACTATGTCCAATTCATATAACTTGGATTCATTTTAAAACACTTAAATGGTTAATAGGGATGGAAGAATGAGTGAATTAACAAAAGAAATAAAAGAATTTTTAAATTTATGTTCGATTTGTAAAAAAATCCGTAGATGAACATACTGATAATGAAGCTTGGGGATGTCTTAAATTATTTAGATAATGGTTTTGGAGAATAAAGAAAAATGAAGAAAGAGTATATTAAATTAGATGTTACAACAATATTTATGATAAAGTTAGTGATAGCAATTAGGAAAAGGTTAGATGAAGAAAAATGAGTGAGCAAAAAAAGAAGGATGAGCAAAATAAAGCTCTGAGAATAATGTCTGATATTCTTGTCATTTTGGCGGGAGAAAAGAAAAGGCTGATATTCAACAAATAACCATAAACCTTTAATTCACAAACTCCACTATACTATATTGACATGGTTGATGTAGAGTCGGTTAGATTTGCGTTAGAAGGTTGGGAAGACAAATGGATTCGTCCACAGGCTCAAGGCGGATTCGCAACGATAGATTCAGTAGATAGTGATGTTGAAGTTATTCCTACAACTATGTTGGAGCCACCTTTCTATTTATGGGGAGTCACGTTATTCTGGGGAGACGTCTATCTAAGTTTCATTATAGATGAAGAGAAGCCTAAAGATCCGTTCCAGAGAGTAGCGTTTGATGCTTACCCAAAATATGTTGTGGAGGATTGGGGTTCTGATCTTCCTGATAAGGATATGCCGTACATAAGGCGCTATAGTAGAGTGGCGGGCACAAGTATACCTGGTCCTACTCAACCATTGTTTGCAGGAGTAGTTCCAATGATAGTTGGTCAATATATTCCTAGGCCACCGGATCTCTTCACTTATCAAACTAGAATATTGGCGAGGCTTAGAACTATAGATCCATTTACTCTTGGCGTCGGTAGCACCCAGACAACTACGGTGGGCTCTGTTCTAGCGTATATTCAGAGCATTACGGATGTAGAGGCCTACATAAAATCTATTCAGAAAGTGGAGAACAAGTATGGTGAGTCTGTCACTTTTAAAGGGAAGCCTCTAATAAAACAGTTGATGATATAATGGGTGCTCCAACAGCAATAGAGAAAGAGTATGGGCTACTCAATATGGTGCCCGGTCTTCCGAAGAGAGGATACCAGTATGGAGACTACGCTGAATGGGCCACTACAGCAGTTTGGAGCAACTACGTTATAGGCACTAACGCATATCTCAATGAAGCAGTACGTTACGCCCAATTCGCCATAAACCCTATGCTTGCAGGAACCCCCGGCTTCGTATCTGACGAAACAGTCATTATAGTTACACAGGACACCTACATGAGAATCAACACCGCTACTAATGTGATTAGACGTCTTCTTGTGGCCAACAGCCCCTACATCATAAGGGAGAAGACCTTCAGAATATATGTTCAGAGAGTTGCAGTCAACGGAGCAATCTACATTATTGCGGAAGGTAATATGGTGAGGACCCCATAATGTCGCCCGAACACAAATGGACCTCTTTATCAGTTGTTCATGACTGTGGCAGTGTTTTAGGAACCTTCTATACTGAGGAGGATTATAACCGGTTTCGAAGTGATGAGTGGCGAAGTAAACACCTTAAAACAATAGATTGCCCTAGTTGTAAAGAACCTATAGATTGGGAAAAATGTCTCAACGCTATGCTTCTTGAAACTAGATATGATCCTGAAGTGAATGCTTCTAAGATATATTTTGAAGAAATTAAGTTAAGCAGCAAAGATATCGCTAATATTCATAAGCACGAGAAGGTGAGTTAAGTTTCCATCAGCTAGTGGTCCGTCTGTTGCTGTAATAGTTGCTGCAGTTTGGACTGATCCTGCTTGGCTAGTGTATAGAGCAGCTTACACTGACGCTAGAGCTTCTTATCTTGACCGAATAAAGAATCTTACAAGGCCCCAGGACGGTTCTCAAAACACTACAGCCGCTTTAACTGTAATTGGAGCTGCTATTGTGGATACAGTTCCCTTCAGGATTCAGGGATTCATATCTCTTCACAACATGATAGCTGGAGATGCCTTCCTTGTTATAGAGGAAGTTAGGGATGAGGATGACGCTACATATAGAGAGTGGGCTAGAAACACATATGTCGGCGTGCAAGAGTCTCCTATGGTTAGGTTCATAACGAAGATCTGTCAAGGTTGGAGAGTCAGAATTCAGCGTACTGCAGGTGCAGATAGAGCCGTAACTTACCAGTTCTTTGAAGAGGTACAGTCTGCTTGACTGATTTCCCTCCTGTTTTACCTTATCCAGTGGTCAGTACTTCTGCTTGGGTTACAGGGTTCTCATACATTGTTTACCAGGAAACTATTGGTGGAACCCTTTACTTTATGGCTAAGAACGGTTTGACAGGCAGCATAGATTATGGTGGACCCAGTGATTTAGGAGGTGCTGTTGGAACAGATCCTTCAGCAGTTATCAACGCAGCTATCACCGCCATAAATGCTCTGGGAGGAGGAATAGTTGATGTTAAGGAAGGAACCTATGTTTTGACGGCCAGTGTTGTTGTACTCACTAATGTGGCTTTGGTGGGAACCGGTGTAGCTACTTATTTGAATGGAGGCATAACAGGAATCGCTATCTCGGTTACTGGAGATAATTGTTTAGTGAGAGATCTTCAATGTTCAACTACCCCAGGCGGAACTAATCCTTATTCAGGAATAGTTGCGTCAGGATCAGACTTTAGAGTTGAGAATGTTTTTGTGAATGGTAGTGATGAACATGGAATCTTTGTTAGTGGAGCAAGGGGAATAATTCAGGACTGCTACATATTTGATGCAGACGACACTGGAATTGTTTTAAACAACACTTCTTGTATTGCCTCAAACAACAATATTTCAACCTGTGACGATTTTGGTATCGATATTAGGGCTTCTGGTGATAACTCTATTGCATCAAACAATGTTATAAACACTACTGGAGATGACGGTATCCGCATAAACGCAAACGCAGAAAACTGTGTAGTTTCTGGGAACCGAATAACAGGATGGACTAACGAACCTATAGACGATGATAGCCTAACCTCTATTGTCTCAGACAACAACTGTGATGGACCAGTAATGACTAGCAAAGGTTGTGGAATGGCTACCATAGCATTAGCAATAACTCATCTTGCTGGAGACGGATGGATTGAGGTTCCGGAAGGAACCTGGAGCGAAGCCGTTACATTATCAGATGCAAACACTATTCTTCGAGGTCAAGGTTGGGGATCCATAATAGATGGAGGAACCACAGGAACTGCTGTAACTATATCAGGTAATTTCTGTAATATTAGAGATATTCAAGTGAAAACGGATACAGGTCAAGGAAATGCGTATAATTGTGTGACCGTCTCTGGTTCAGACGCACATATTCATGATGTTTTCGTTAACGGTTCAGATCAAACAGGAATTGAATGTGCCGGACAATATGCAGTAGTTACTAACTGCTATATTTTTGACACCGATGTATATGGAATTTTATTAGCTAATTCCAGATGTATAGTTTCTTCAAATAGATTATCAACTATAGGTGCTATAGGAATCTATATAGATAGTTTAGGTGATTTTGCGGTAGTTACAGGTAACAGTTTAGACACTACTGCTGATGATGGGATATTAATCGAAGCGAATGCAGAAACCTGTGTTGTGACAGGTAACTCAATCATAAGTTGGACTAATGAACCCATACAGAATGATTCAGCTACATCAACTATAGCTGACAATAATGCAGGTGGACCTGTAATGACATCTAAAGGATGTTCACTTGCAACAATAGCTCTTGCAGAAACATTCTTAGCTGGAGATGGTTGGATTGAAGTACCAGAAGGAACCTGGAGCGAAGCCGTTACATTATCAGATGCAAACACTACTCTTCGTGGTCAAGGTTGGGGCTCAATTATTGATGGTGGTACAACTGGACATGCTGTTAGGGTTTCAGGAGCTAACTGTGTTGTTAGAGATATCACAGTGAAAACAGATCAAGCAGGAGGAAATGCGTATGATGGTATCCTTATAGAAGCGTCCCACGGCTTAATATTAAATGTTTTTGTGAATGGAAGTGATCAACACGGAATGTCTGTCACAAATGATTTTTGTATGATACAAAACTGTTATATTTTAAATTGTGACCTATTTGGAATAAGACTTGCTAGTACTGGTGACAATACTATGGTCAATAATAATCTTATTGATACCACAGGAGACGACGGTATCAACATAAATACTAACTGTGAAACCTGTATTGTGAACAGCAATCGTATCATAGCTTACACTGGTGAGGCAGTGGATGATGATAGTGGCACCTCAGATGTGGCGCATAACGTATTTGTATAGGTGATTTGGTTATGGAGATGAATTAGATGACTCAATATGAACATCAGGGCATGAAAATGCTTGACGATATAGACATGAATGGTCATAAACTAAAATATGGTGCAGCAGGCTCATTAACAATAGCTACAGGAGCAATTACAGTAACAGGAACATATCACACATTAGTTGTTCAAGGTGGTACTGGTACAGGTGCAGACCAGCTTGACAGCGCCGCAGGTGGAAGCGAAGGCGATATACTGATCTTAAAGACAGCAACATCTGGAGTAAATGATACAGTTACAGTAGCAGATGGTGCAGGTGCAGGAACATTTATTCTTGCAGGTGGAGCAAACTTTGTGATGGATACTGTTGATGACAGAATCATGTTTATTCATAATGGAACCGAATGGGTTGAGATTAGCCGAAGCTCTAACAGTTAGTGATGCTTGATGGCCACGAATAAACGTGGAGACTTAATGATTCACGGTAAAGTACCGTTCACAGAGTCCTACACTATACCTCTTCGTGGTGTTACAGATAATGAAGTTACGCTTACAGGGGAACTCAGAACAGTTGCGGCAGGCGAAACCGGTGATTACGCTACAGACTTCGCAGTATCCGACCAACATGTAGGCATATTAATCAACACTATTGGTGCAGGTGGAAACATAGTGATTACAGGCACAAGCATTAATGAAAGCACTGGAATACCAACTGGGTCAGACACTGAAACAATAACAGTGGATGCAACTGCAGCGCAAAGATATCAGACAAGCAAAAAGTGGTGGGAAGTCACAAACATAGATGTTTCAGCCTTGACAACACCTGATTATGATGTAGAAGTTATTGGATACAATGACCATAATAATCTGGATTTCTATATTACTGGTTATCGCTGTGATGCTTATGCTCAAGGTATCAACCCAGATTTTAGATTAATAATCTATAAGGTTCAAGATGATGGCGCAAAAAAGATGACTTTGGTAACAATAGAAGATATTGGAGTTGACGCTAATGGTGGGGCAGACCAAATAATAGATGGATTAAGAATAGCCGGTAATGATAGGAGTTACAACCCAGCCGTAGGAGCTATATGGGGTGACAACACAATGCTAACATTCAAGCAAGACGATTTTAATTCATATTTTTCTAGTGATGAAAACATAATTGAGGGTGAATCAAAAGCAGAGGGATATATTATCAGAATAGCTGGTTCTCCTTCAGGTGGTATAAGTAACGTGGATTACATCAGCTTAAAGATAAGGTACACTGAAGGCGCATAACAGTCTAGCGATAAAACTATAATCTAGAGCAATAAATGTAGAGCTGTAAGACCGAATGTATAAAGAACAGCTAAGAGACCGGTTGAAGAAAGCTAAAGACAATTTTCATAAAGTCCTCCAGGAAGTAAGTGGATCCCATTCACCTGAATCTCAACAACGTCTCAATAAGGCCAGGGAAGAATTGAAGGATGCAAATGATGATTACAACGACTATATGCAGGGTAATAGAGAAGAGCCTGGTAAGGATCACGGAACTTTTTTGAATGAGCCACCAACCTTTAGTCCAGACGAAAAAATAGATGTGTGTCCTCAATGTTTTACGGAGAACTTGAATTGGGAAAAACTCTCCAGGAAACAAGCTAGGAAATTGAAGAAAGATCAGTCAGTTCCTTATTGTGTTAAATGTCGGAAGAATATGGTGAAGATGACTCGAGAAGAAATATCTGTATTGAAGATAGCGAAATACAGTAAGCCTCCTTCCCAATTCTAATTAAAACATTTTTAAGGCATATCTCCATTATAGTATTTGATAGTAAACTGAAATACAAAGTATCTTTAGAAGGCGAATTAACGAAAGCTGGAGGAGCAAAAGAACCCTTCAATTACGCCGACACCATGGAAGCAGATACTATAATAATTCTGAAAACACTGGTTAAAGCCGCTTTAGTAACATTGATGGCAAAGAGAAAGGCTGAGAGCTTCACCGGCAAAATATCTGTTGTGAAAATTGTGGAGACTGTTGTAGCCAACAAGAAAGACTTCAACGGCACTCTCGACGTAACATCAAATATCACCATAGATATCTAATTGATTAACCCTCTCCATTTCATTTCGGTAGCCACAACTCTCTGGACCCTAGCAGTCCTATTAATTTTACATCATTACCTAATTCATCCAGAGCTCCAGGGCCTTAATCGTTTACTACAAATATCGGATGTGAAACCAAAGTCACATGAATTCATTGTGTTCGGGTTAATCTGGATGTCTCTAGGTGTATTGTTAGGTGCATTTCTGGCTCAGGTGTGACTGGCCGGCCAGCCACACCACGAAAGTTGGTATTCAAGGCTCCTCTACCTAGTCCATACATCAATGGGTAGACACCATTAGATAGCTTACACTTATATTTAAACCAAGAACACTAGAATGGAGAGAGGATAAAAAGGGGAGTTGCGGCGCTGCTTTGAGAGAACAGTGGTTATAAATCTCATCCGTCAAGTGGTTCTTGGATATCCTAAGAGCCTTTGCAGCCACATGGCATTGACATCCTCTCTCTTAAATATCATATAATTATAGGGTATATGGGCATCAAGCTCCGTAAGGCCAGCTTTGTACACGGGATCCATCAACCAAACCGGTAAACAGGGTCAAACAGTTGATGTTGATTGTACAAGACGGGGAACCCAATAATGATGCCCAACAATTCTCTTTAAATACAAGATAATTCCATAAAGTAATTGTAATGTCAACTATTATGCCATAAGTGAGTGTAATGTCATCTCCTCCTCCAGCGAAAGACTATCTTATATGGATCACAATGATTATGGCAGTAGTTATCCTATTCATATTTCTAGGAATGATGATCTGGCTTATGATGATAGCTCCACACGTCTTCATAGGTCGAGCTGAACTGTTTATCGGAGCATTTCTGGGACTTCTTTCCGCTGCAGGTATAGCTCTTGGATTGATGCAGCAACGTAAATCAAATAATTCAACCTAACTTTTCTCCCGGAGAAAATTAAATGTTTACTACAAATAGTACAATAGTAACAGATTTAGGCGTTTTATATACTCAAAACCTATTAATGCCAGAAATAACCTATGAAGTATGAAAACTGTAAGAGCGAAGTTTCATTATTCTGGAATTGAGACCGTAGATCAAGGGAACGGGAAAAGATTATGCACTCTCCGTTTTACTCCCGTATATGCTCCGAACCCTGAAGATGTGAACCATAAGTTTTGGGAAGCAACCCCTTCAGGAAAGTTTGAGTTGGGAATGGTGAAAGAGGAAGCCATCAAACAATTTGAGTTAGGCAAAGACTACTACCTCGATATTACCGAGGCCGAATAGATCTAGTGGACTCAGAGGGATTTGAACCCTCGTTCTTCTGACAAATCAGGTATTCTACCGAACTAAATTATGAGCCCAATTATGGTCTGGGGGGATCACCATAGTTTTCTCTTCCTCTGCTCTATGCCCCCTACCTCCCACAAAACATACCTAAAACTTCTGCAGTGTAGTCCTTTTAGATATGTAGTATTGTGAACGCTCTAATCTCTATGAGCTACAGTCCAACCTCCCCTTAAACTATAACATTTAAAAGATGTTCAAGATTATTTCAGAAATCGACCAGAAGATCTAATAATCATTGATGTTGTTAGAGGGGAGGGTTATGAAAAATTGTGCTCTTTTTTAGGATTAGAAGTGGTGGAAACACAATTTCCTCATAAAAATATCGGAAACATCACGTGATCCTATTTATCTTCATCAAAATTTGTTGTATAACTTAATTAAGCAAATTTAAAACAAAGTGAAAACATTAAAATTAACTAAATTTTTCTATTATTGATGGATCTTAAAAAGAAAATGGCTTTCATCATTCACTTTCCATTAAAGAGTTTAAGAATATTTATTAAAAGTATTCATAGATATTTTTTAACACATACAAAATACTCATCATCAGAATACATCCTTCATATTAAGGGATTAACTGTGAAATATTCAACCAAAGATTCCTATTCAAAATCTTGGTTTTTTTCTCGATATAACAATGAAAAGATTCATGAAAGAATAGTTACTGAAATGTTAATCAATGATTTTAGTAATTCTCAATGTTTTTTAGATGTTGGGGCACATTTAGGGTATTTTACTTGTTTAGCTTCAAAAGTAATGGAATCTGGGTATGTTTATGGATTTGAAATGGATAAACTTAGTT
>SDBU01003519.1_pt1 | contig 19867 bp, 12 predicted proteins | sample 2277071 | NCBI WGS metagenome assembly SDBU01 (sample SAMN10397929, study PRJNA504765) | marine sediment metagenome | isolation source: marine sediment core GS08_GC12, 126 cmbsf | place: Arctic Ocean: Gakkel Ridge, Loki's castle | collected 2008
TAGAAGCGATAGGCTAATTTAATAAATAGATCCTATTTTTTATAACTTTTTTCTTGAATCAAAGTTTTGATTCTTTATTTTTAGCAAAAAGCAGGATTTTCAAAACATTCTTTTTTACTAAAATTTCAGCTATAATATATTTAAACTTGCGTGGTACAATTATAAAAGCTCTTTTTTCAGTAGAATAGATGTTCACCGACATGCTCTATTAAAAATAATTAAAAAAGAGAAATCTAATAATGCCACAAAATAAAAGACAAATTAAACTAACTACCATTCTTTTGCTAACTATAATTCTTATCTCTCAATTTTTTCTTATTTCCCTTGCTAACACCGAAGTCTACTTCTCTCTATACGATAATCCTCAAAAAGAAATCATTAAAAATATAAACCAGGCCGAAGCCTTCATTAATATAGCTATGTACATTTTCACCGATAGAGAAATCGCCCTCCCTCTCGTAAAAGCCCGCGAGCGGGGTGTAAAGGTAAGGCTTTATCTGGATAAAGACCAGGTTGATTACAAATACAGCCAATCCCGTTTCCTGGTGCAAAAAGGAATCAAAACAAAAATCAGCTCAAACAATTATATTATGCACCACAAATTCGCCGTCATCGATAACCGCTTACTGCTCACCGGCTCCTATAACTGGACCTTTTCCGCCAACAATCGAAATGATGAAAATCTAATGGTAATAGACGATCCGAAAATAATTGAAATATTTCAGAATCAATTCATAAACCTATGGACCAATAAATACAGTCCGGAAAGAACCAGACAAATATATGAAATAGCCAAGGTAGATTTTTTGCACACTTCTCCAAAACCGGAAGTTCAAACCATAAATATCAATACTGCATCTCAAGATGAACTGATAGAAATATTAAAAATTAGCGAACCCCTCGCCTGGAAAATAATCGCCTTAGGAGAAGAATTGGAAGGATTCAAAGAACCGGAAGACCTTCTTCAATTTGCAGAGATTACTGATCTCGATTGGAAGGAATGGGAAGAAGAGGGGATAGTGATTAAAATTGAATAAAAAACAAGACATTGTTTTGATTTAAGATCTTAATATACATACTATAATTAATAATTTCAATTTTTGAAATTATTAATTATAGTTATTTTGACTTTGCAATTTTTATATTGATTTATTATTCCCAATGATGTACACTAAAATAAACAATAATGTTAATTATGGTGTAATAAAATGAGAAAAAATAATTTAATAAATTCTTTAGCCAAAAAAGGGAATACACTTACTTTTGAAGAAGCCTCAATAATAAGTAATTTATCAAGAGAAAGTTTAAGGGTTTGTTTATGTAGACTGGAACAAAGAGGAATAATTGAGCGGATCGAAAAAGGAAAATATTTAATAATCCCTCTTGGTGCAGAAAAAGGAAAATATACTTTACATGAATTCATTATTGGTAGTTTACTAATTAATCCATGCATTATCAGTTACTGGAGTGCTCTTAATTATTATGGCTTAACTGAGCAAATTCCAACTACTGTTTTTATCCAAACTACTACTAGGAAAAAAAGTCAAAATATAACAGTGTTCGGAATAGAATATAAAATAATAAAAATAAAAGAACCTAAATACTTTGGAATCAGAAAAGACTGGATAGAAGAAACTCCAATAAATATTACCGACAAAGAAAAAACTATTATCGATTGCCTTGATAAACCACAATATGCTGGAGGAATAATAGAGGTAGCTAAAGCTTTAAAAAATAACAAATATGATCGAAAAAAACTCCAAAATTATTCTCACCGTATCGGAAACTCTGGCGTAATTAGAAGATTAGGTTACCTATGCGAACTATTAAATATAAAAATAAAACTTTCTAAATTAAATACTCGAAATTATCTTCTACTTGATCCAACTATGCCGGAAAAAGGTTCGAAAAGCGCCAAATGGAGACTAATTATAAATCTTGATGAAAAGGTATTAGGAGAACTTGAATGAAACGATAAGATTTAAGTTTCTAATATTTTCTTAGATAAAATGACAAAGGAGGAATGATGGCGAACATAACTATTAAAGAATCTATTATTGATTACGCAAGAGATAAATATTATTTTCATATTAACGATTTAAAAAAATATTTACTAGAGAATCAAGTTAAATTCGAAAAAGATACTTTAAAAAAATATCTTTACCTTCTTAAAAAAAATGAAGTTATATATCCCGCAGGCAGAGGCTGGTATTCTAATATTCAAAAAGAATTTGAACTGAACATAGAACCTACTAAAAAAATTATAAAATTATTAATAAAAAAATTTCCCCTTCTTGAATTTTCTTGTTGGAGCACCGAACAACTAAAAGGGTTTTTCCATCATCTACCCAACCAATTTATAACTTTTATCTATACTGATAAGGATTTTCTATCTACTCTAAGAGATTTCTTAATCGAAAATAATTATAATGTCTATCTTAATCCTTCCAAAATTGAAGCAGAAAAATTTATAGAATTAAAAACAAAAACTATTATATTAAGACCCTCTGTTTCTTCTCGTATTTCTAAAGAAAAAAATCTGACAAAAATAGAAAAAATACTTGTTGATTTATTTATGGAAATGAAAAAAATTAGTTTCGTGGATAAAGAAGAATATATAAAAATTATTTCCAATATAATTCTTAATTATCGGATTAATATGGCTGAAATGCTTGATTATTCAGACAGAAGAGAAGTAAAAGAACGAGTATGGTATGTAATTGAAGAGTTTATGGAATCCACTAATGCCAGAACCTAATCTAATCTGGCATTAGTGAATTTTAGGATGGAAAAAATGATAAAAAAGAAATGTTTCAAAAGTAATTGGATAATAAGTAAATGTAAAGAAATAAAAGCAGATCCAATATTAATAGAAAAAGCAATATATGCATTTGAATTGCTTGGTAGTTTAATCGAAAACAATGTTGATCTAATTTTTAAGGGCGGTACAGGATTAATGTTGCTTATTCCTGAACTTAAAAGACTTTCAATCGATATTGATATATTAAATGAATCTGATAACGAAAGTTTAAATAGTGCATTCAACAGGATAATAGAAGGGGATATATTCAATAGATGGGAAGAAGATAAAAGAACTTCAAACTATAAAATTGCAAAAAAACATTTTAAATTTTTTTACAATTCTTTCATAGAAAAGCGAGAATCTTATATCCTTCTTGATATCGTGCAATCAAATTTTACATTTCTAAATACTATTGAAAAATCAATTAATTTGCCATTATTTGAGATTGAAAAAGAAATAAAAGTTAAGGTTCCTACAATAAATAGTTATGTTGGAGACAAATTAACTGCTTTTGCCCCTAAAACTATCGGTATTCCTTATGGTAAAAATAAATCAATGGAAATAATAAAGCAGTTATTTGACCTTGGAATTTTATTTGAGCATATAACCAGCTTAAAAGAAATAAGCCAAATATATAAAAATATTTCTAAAACTGAAGCTTCTTACCGAGATATAAGTGCCCAGATAAATGTATTTTTAAATGATTCAATAAATACATCTTTTCTTATCTGCAAATTAGATTTTCGCAAAAGTATTATAGATAATTATACCAAAGAACTCCAAGAGGGTATAAGAAGGATTAAAAGTCATATAGTGGGCGGGAAATATTCTCTTCTAAACGCTAAAGAAGATGCTTCGAAAATTGCTTGCCTGGCTTCTTTGATTAGAGATGATCGTTTGAATACAGATATCAAAAAAATAAAATTAGATAGGAAATATTTGGACAAAATAAAGGATGTGTATCTTCCAGGAGACCTTAATATCATAAATAAATTAAAAGTAATTTCTCCCGAGAGCTTTTATTTATGGGCGGTAGCTACAAAAGTAATATAGAAAAAGAAAATATAAAAATAAAAAAGAGCGCATCTTAAGCAACTCACAACGGATTTGCCACTCTAATATAAATATATAATAATATATAAAAAAAATAAGCATTTTAAAACTCTAATATCTTCCTGATTTGCCTGGAAAATAATCGCCTTAAGCGATGAGTTGGAAGGATTCAAAGAACCGGAAGACCTTCTTCAATTTACAGAAATTACCAATCTCGAATGGGAGGAATGGAAAGAAGAGGGGATAGTGATTGATATTAAATAGATTACAATTCAAAATTTGAGTTAAATAGATGAAAGTTATAAACTGAAAACAAGATATGAAAATTGAAAAATATTAAAATATTTAAAAATAACATTTTAAAAAAGCAATAGGAGAAATTAGTAATGAGCAATCATCAAGAAATTGTAAGCTTTATTTGGGATTTGGCAAATTTGTTAAGGGATAATTACAAAAGAAATGAGAGACAGAAAGTAATACTTCCTTTTACAATTTTAAAAAGATTTGATAGTGTCTTAAGTGATACAAAAAAGGAGGTCCTTAAAACTTATGAAACATATAAAGATAAATTTGATAACTTGGATTTTGCATTACGTGCCTCCTCAAAGCGGTCCTTCTATAATTATTCAAAATATGATTTTAAAACACTTTTAGAAGACCCTGAGCATATTGAGCAGAATATGTTTTATTACATAGATTGTTTTAGTCAAAATATTCAGGATATCTTTGAAAATTTTTACCTCAAAACTCATATTGAAAGATTAGCACAAAGCGACCTATTGTATCTATTAGTTAAAAAATTCTCAGAATCAAAAGTAAACCTTCATCCGAAAGTTATATCAAATTACGAAATGGGTATGATTTTTGAAGAATTAGTTAGAAGATTTTCAGAACAATCAAATGAGGAAGCGGGGGAACATTTTACGCCTCGTGAAGTAGTAGAATTAATGACTCATTTAATGTTTGCCACAGATGAGGAGAATATTAAAAAGGAAAATTTAATTATTACGGTATATGACCCGGCCTGTGGAACCGGAGGAATGCTTACCTGTGCAGAGAACTATATAAAATCAATAAATAAGTCAGCAGAAGTAGTATTGTATGGACAGGAATTACAGCCGGAAACTTATGCTATCTGTAAATCAGATATGTTAATCAAAGGTGAAGATTCTGAAAATATCAAAGGACCATATAGCACTCTTTCCAAAGATCAATTCAAAAATGATAAATTTGATTTTATTATCTCCAATCCTCCTTATGGTAAAAAATGGGAAATTGATGAAGACGTGGTAAAAAGCGAAGCGGAAAAAGGTTTTAATGGCAGGTTTGGAGCTGGAACCCCCAGAATTAATGATGGTCAGCTGCTATTTTTACAGCACATGGTTTCCAAAATGAAAGTTGATGAAAAATCAAGATTAGCTCTTATTACCAATGGATCTCCATTATTTACCGGGGATGCAGGAGGGGGCGAAAGTAATATTAGAAAATGGATGATTGAAAATGACTATGTCGAAGCAATCATTGCTCTCCCGAATCAGTTATTTTATAACACAGGTATTAATACCTATGTTTGGATTTTGACCAATAAAAAATCTGCTGAAAGGGCTAATAAAATAAAACTTATTGATGCTACTTCATTTTATAAAAAGATGCGTAAAAGTCTGGGAAACAAAAGAAATGAACTTGATATGAAAGAACACATTCCAAAGATTGTAGAGCTGTACGAAATATTTGAAAAGAATACGTTTTGTAAAATATTTGATAATGAAGATTTTGGGTATACTAAAGTCACCGTAGAAAGACCTTTACAATTAAATTATCAAATTGCTGAAGAAAGATTGGAAACTCTTTATTCAGTTAATGCATTTTTAAAACTGGCAGAAAGTAAACAAAAAGACCCTGAAAAAAAGTTGGCAGAATTAGAAGATGGAAAAAGAAAACAGAAAGAAGTACTCAATGTCTTAAAGGTTATCGGGAATCATCTATTCAAAAATTGGGAAGAATTTGAAACAAGGATAAAAGAGGCATTAAAAAAGTTTGATCTGTCTCCCAATTTTATTAAAAATATTATTCTTGCTTTATCCGAACATGATGATACTGCGGATTATGTTCTAGATAAAAAAGGAAAGAAGCTGTCCAATCCTAACTTGAGGGACTACGAAAAGATTCCATTAAAGCAGGATATTGAAGAATATTTTAAAAAAGAAGTCAAGCCATATTATCCGGATGCCTGGATGGACAGGAAGAAAGATAAGATAGGTTATGAGATCAATTTTAATAAACATTTTTATAAGTATGTTCCACCTCGCCCATTGGAAGAGATTGAAAAAGATATTAAACAAGTTACTACAGAGATTCAAGCGCTTTTAAAGGAAGAGCTATGATGATGAATTTAGATTTAATTAAAAGAAGAATACAACGCTGTATTGATAAAATTTATGAGAATGATTCTGATTTGTTTGATAGAAATAATTATGAGGTCACGATTAATAGTAAACTTGCACAATATTTGTTTATAGAATTTAAAGAATATGATGTTGATTGTGAATATAATAAACATATTAACCAAGGAAAAAGAAGTAAAGAATTAAATAAAAATATTAGACCAGACATTCTAATTCATCGAAGAGGTTCTGATGAATATAATTTAGTTTATATTGAAATTAAGACAGATCATAATATAGAATCAAGAACACTTGATTATGACAAAATTAAATCAACGACTAAACAAAAAGGGGAATATGGATATAGCGTAGGTCTTTTTATAGATTTTAATAGAGATAAAGAAAAATTAAATATAAAATATTTTAAGGATGGAAAAGAATGCAATTAAAAACCTATCCAAAATATAAAGATTCGGACATCCAGTGGATTGGAAAAATTCCTGAGGAATGGGAAGTGCATAGAATTAAAAGTTTTATTCCATTTGTAAAGAATGGTCAATGGGGAAATGAGCCTTCTTCTAATGCTAATGATATTATTGTTCTTAGAGTCGCGGATTTTTCAGAGTTTAATTTTAATTTAAATAAAGAACTAACAATTAGAAATATAAAAGATATTAATCTTAGATTAAAAGAAGGAGATTTAGTTATTGAAAAATCAGGAGGGGGAGAAAAGCAATTAGTAGGGAGAGTAGTTCAACTAAAAAATTCTTTAAAAGAAAAGAAGTATACTTATTCTAATTTTATTGGCAAACTCGAGATTAATAAAAAAATTGATGCAACTTTTTTAAATTATTATTTTAAAGCTTTTTATAATAATAAAGTAAATTATAGTTACATTAAGCAAACTACAGGAATCCAAAATATTGATTCAGCATCATTAATTCAAGGAGAATATTTTGCTTATCCCATAGATAAGAAATATCAAAAAAGTATAGTTAGTTTTCTCAATAAAAAAATACTTGGACTTGATAGCCTCATCGAAAAAGATAAAAGATTAATTAAGTTTTTGAAAGAAAAGCGAATTGCTTTAATTAATCACGCTGTGACAAAAGGACTTGATTTGAATGTAAAAATGAAAGATTCCGGGATTAAATGGATTGATGAGATTCAAGAAGTGTGGGAAGTTCACAAATTGAAATACAAGACAATCATCAATAAAAAAAAGTTGGATGATTGTATAAATCCTAACTACGTAATAAATTATTTGGACATTTCAAATGTGGATAGTAGCGGGAATATTTTAAATGTTGAAGAGCAGATTTTTGAAGATGCTCCAAGCAGGGCACGAAGAATTCCAAGATCTGGAGATACAATCTTATCCACTGTAAGAACATATCTAAAAGCGATAGCTTATTTAGAAAATATATCCAGTAATCTGATTGTTTCAACAGGATTTGCGGTTTTAGAACCAATAAAATCAATAAATTCGAAATATCTTTTTTATTCAACCAGTAGTGAAGTATTTATTCAAAGCGTAATTGCTTATTCGAAAGGGGTTGCTTATCCCGCCATTAATCCGACAGAATTAGGTCAGATTGTAATTATAATACCACCACTCTCCGAACAAACAACTATTGTCAACTTTTTAGACAAAACCACTGAAAAAATCGATAAGACAATCCATAAAATACAGAAAAAAATTGAATTGTTAGAAGAATATAAAAAATCGTTAATCCATCATACTGTTACCGGCAAAATTGATGTAAGGGAGGCGATATAATATGCCCTCAGATACTTCTGAAAAGGGATTTCAAAACGACATTATTTTTTATTTGCAATCAAATAGTTATAAAAAAAGAAAAACTTCTAATTATCACAAATCTACTCAATTAGATATTGAACTCACTTTAAAATTCATTCAAGAAACCCAGGAAAAAGAATGGAAAAAATTTAAAAGACTTTATGAAAATAAAACAGAACAAAAATTCCTATTCAGATTAGTTTCTGAGATTAATAAAAAAGGAACAATTCATATCCTGAGAAATGGCTTTAGAGAATCCGGCTGTCAATTTAAATTGTTCTATCTAAAACCTTACAATAAGAAAAATCCTGATTTATTTAATAAATTTAACAAAAATATATTCTCAGTTATTGATGAATTAGAATATGAAGAAAGAGAAAATGGAAACAGGCTTGATTTGGTTATTTTTATAAATGGTCTTCCGGTAATTACCATTGAATTAAAAGATACTTTCTCTCAGGGAGTTGAAAAGGCAAGAGATCAATATAAATCGGATAGAGACCCACATGAGCTGTTATTTCAAAAATGCCTTGTTCATTTTGCCATGAGTGATGAAAAAATATTAATGGCAACAAAATTAAAAGGTATAAAAACCAGATTTTTACCGTTTAATAAGGGATTGGAAAATCCTGAACCCAAAACAAAAAATGATTTTAAAACTTCCTATTTATATCAAGAAATATTACAAATCAATCAACTTTCAAGGTTAATTGCTAATTTTATCTATTTAGATAAAGATGAGGAAACGGGAGAAGAAAAACCTATATTTCCCCGTTATCACCAACTTGATTGCGTTAATAGATTATTAAAGGAAGCCATACCGGGAAATAATTTTTTAATACAACACAGTGCCGGAAGCGGAAAAACAAAAACAATTGCTTGGCTCTCTCATGGATTGGTAAATAAATTCAATGAATTAGATAATAGAGTTTATGACATGGTTATTGTTGTTTCGGATAGAAAAGTAATTGATAAACAACTTCAGAAACAGGTCCAGCAAATTGAAAAGACCAAAGGTATTGTAGAAAAAATTGAAAAAGGCTCTCATCAACTTAAGGAAGCTCTTAAAAACGGAAGTAATATTGTCGTTACAACCATTCAAAAATTTCCCTATATTCTTGAGGAAATTAAAGATTTGCCGAAAAGAAAGTACGCTGTTATTATCGACGAAGCTCATTCATCTCAGACCGGTACATTGGCAAGAAAAATGAAAAAAATATTAACGACAAATAGCTTAGATGAAGCAGAATTACTAGATGCAGAAGGTTTGGATGAAATCGATGAAAGTTTGCTTAAAGAAATAGAATCTTATAAAAATCTTAAAAATATCAGTTTTTTTGCATTTACTGCGACACCAAAGGCGAAAACATTAGAAATGTTTGGAACTAAAAATGAAAGTGGAGAATTTTATCCTTTTCATCTTTATTCGATGAAACAGGCAATAGAAGAACATTTTATCCTCGATGTCTTAAAATATTATCTTACTTATAGCACTTATTTTGAATTGGTAAAAAAAATACAGGAAGATCCGGAATTTGAAGAAAATAAGGCGAAGAGATTATTGAGAAATTTTGTTGAGAAACAGCCAGCAGTAATATCTAAAAAAACCAAGATCATGTTGAATCATTTTATAAACTCGACAATAAATAAGATTAACGGAAAAGCAAAAGCAATGGTTATTACAAAATCAAGATTACATGTAGTTCTTTATAAAAAAGAGTTTGATAAATTAATTGAAAACGAGGGATATTCGTTAAAAACTTTAGTTGCTTTTACCGGAGTTGTAAAATATCAGGGAAAAGAATTTACAGAAAATTCCTTAAATAATCTTTCTTCAAAGAAAACTATAAGTAATACATTTAAAGAAAATGAATACAAAATATTAATTGTAGCAAATAAATTTCAAACGGGTTTTGATCAACCATTATTGCATACTATATATGCAGACAAGTTGTTAAATGGGATAACTGCTGTGCAGAGTTTAAGTAGAGCAAACAGAATTTGGCCGAATAAAAACGATACTTTAATATTGGATTTTGCCAATAAGACAGAAGTAATTCAGAAGGCATTTCAGCCTTATTATGAAACAACTTATCTTTCGGAAAGTACCGACCCTCATAAATTATATGATTTAGAAGATAAATTATATGACTATCATATTTTTGATAAAAATGAAGTGGAAAAGTTTGTTAAAAATTATAAAAGAAATGTAAAACAAGCAGTTCTGCATAATATACTAAATCCAATTGTTTTGGAGTTTAAAAAGAAATCCAAAAAAGATCAAGTAGAGTTTAAGAAAAAACTTAAAAGATATCAAAGTATCTATTCCTTCCTTTCGCAATTAATCCCTTTTACGGATATTGATTTAGAAAAATTATTTATTTTTAATAAATTTTTATATAAAAAACTTCCCACAATAAACGACCCTCTTCCATATCAGATTTTGCAAGATGTACAGTTAGATTTCTATAAAGCAACAAATAAAGGTAAGAAAAGAATTGTTTTAACTTCCAATGGGGAAATACCAAAAATTTCTGATGAAGCAGGAGAATATCATGAAAATGGCACGGAAAAATTATCAAAAATCATTAAAGACCTAAATGATGCATTTGGAACTAATTTTACTGATGCTGATAAGGTATTTTTATATTCTGTAAAATCCAACCTATTAAGGAACGATGATTTGATGGAAAAAATTAAAAACAACTCCAAGCAAAAAGTAAAAGCAGTCTTTGGAAGATATTTTGAAAAGGAAATGGGGGAACTTTTAAATAGTAATATTGGTTTTTACAAAAAGATAGTTGATAATGAAAAACTTAGAAATGAAGTGAGATCTGCTTTATTTGAATTAATTTATTTAGATTATTCGAAAAATAAAAAACATGCTTGAAAAAGACATATTGATTAGTTGTTATTGTTAATAATTGTTGGAATTGTATTGTGACAAGAGGAGGCTATTTGTCACATAAAGGATATGAAATCATGAAAGACAATAATGAACTTGATGAGAAAATCCAAAGATGTTTAAACCCGAAATGCGGAACTGTTCTTTTTGTTTCTGGAAAAATGGACCCAAAAACAGAACATAGGGGAATATCTGGAGATATTCAGAAAAAACATGATGAAAAAGGAGATTATATTGAGTGCCCAAAGTGTGGTGCAAAACATAAAGTAAAGTATTATCCTATTGTTCTAGGCGAGGGTCTTCAATGGAGTATTGATGGATTAAGAAAATAAATTGTAAAATATATCATAAAATATTAAAAATATTTTTAAATTATTTAGGAATAGAATGATTATTTTATTTGTGGCTTTAAATAAAAATGGAGTTTTGATTTTATGAGCAATTATAAAAATTTGATGATTTGCGAAACGATAAAATCAATGGAACAAGGTGAATTTCAATCTTTTTGCCTCGATTTTATACCAATTTATGACTCAAAATATAAAGGATTAAAAAGATTTGGAAATACAGCGGAAGGAAAAACAAGGAAAGGAACCCCTGACATGATTCTTACCCTAGGGGACGGAAAGATAATTGCAGGTGAGTGTAGTACCAAAAAAGATTATTGGAAACAAAAAAAAGATTTCAATAAGTGGAAGCCCTGTGAAGATATTAATAAATGCATTAATGAATTTAAAAATGATTTAAAGGAAGTTATATTATGCTCCAATCAAGAACAACCAACTAATAAACCTAAGATAGATTCTGAAATTATTAAATTTGCGAAGGATAAAACTTTAGCAATTATCTCAATTTATGATTTAGCAAAAATAGAGAGTATTATATCTAGAAATATTCAAAATCCTTCATTTAGATCAATTATCAAAAAATATTTTAATGAATTATATAATATTGAACTCTATAAATTATCATCTACTCAAAAAAGCGTAGAAGAAGGATTTAAAAAAATAATCAATGAATTAATAAAAGATAAATCATTTTCATTTACAAAGGGAATTAGCATAGAAGAAACAAAATATCAAAGAGATTCTTTGCCTTTTCCAGGTGAAATAAAAAGAATTTTGCCAGATGATTTTCCTTTTTTAAAGCCAATCAATTCAATTTATACATTATTAGGAATTCCTAAAATCGGCAAAACCTCATTAATGGCTGAATTAGCAAAAAATTTTCAGAAACAACAGGTTGTAGTAAAATGGTACGATTGCCCCCCTAATAAAGAAGAAATTAGTGAAATGATTAATGCTTTTTGTATGAATATATTTAAAAAATATTTTGTACCAGATAAATATTTAGAACTAAAGGAAAATAAAATCAGTATTTATTCACTAGAAAAAAAATCTATTCAAAAACAATTTCAAAAACCGACTGTGTATATTATTGACAATGCTGAATTTTTATTGAACAAAGATAAATCTATTAAAAGTATTTGTGAAATATTAAAAAAAATAAAGTATTTAGATATTTTGTCTGATTTAGGATTTATATTTATTAGCAGTAGGAGCCTTAAAAATGATTGCCCACTTATATCAAAAGAAGTAAATGCTCCGTTTTGGACAAAAGATGAAATATCGGGATTATTATCCTTGAAAATTACTGATTCTGGTTATTACAAAAACGATTCTTATATAGAGATCCTTATGGCAAAAAGTTATGGCCATCCGTTAATAGCATTAGCACTTGCAAAAAAATATAGAACTCTAGAAGGTTTAATCTCATCTATGATTAAGATAGATCAGGATGTTAATGAGGAATTAGAAACAGAAGTTAAAAAATTACTTTTTGAAGATATTTTAGAGAATAACGATTTTAAAAATTTTGTTTTAAGACTCTCCCCATTAATATATTCTTCCAATGAGGAAGTATTTAAAGAAATTAGCAATAAAATTGAACCAGTAATTTCTTATCCATTTAATTTGATTGTAGAAAAATTAGCTGGCACTGTTTTGGAAGGTAATAAAAAAAGTGGCTATAGGATAGCGGATATTTATAGAAATGTAGCACAAAATTGTTTAAGCACTGGGCAAAAAAATGAAATATTTGATGTTGTTAGTGATAAATTATTAATACCAAATGGAAAAATATTAGATGCTGACAGAACAATTAGTGGTATAATTTATGCTTTTTTAGCAGGGAAAATCGAAAATGCTTTTTATTGGACGATAGGTCTTTTACAATCAATGAATAACCAGAAGCTTTCTAATGTGCAAAGAGTCTATATTGTTAAACGGCTTGAACCAATTTCTTTTTGGAATCCTTCAAAAGAATTAAAATTATTAATGCAATATTATACTGTGCTAATATCTATGGCAATGGCTTATTCGAATATAAAAAACTATAAAAAGGCGATAGAATTATCAAATAAAATAAAAATGCCATCTGAAAATATTACAGATAAAAAACTAAAAGAAAGATTTTCATTCATAGTTGAAGCTGCAAAGTATTATAAAATGCTTTTACATGCAAAATCAAATGATATGAAAAATTTATTAGAAACGCTAAATAATATAGATTTTAATTTTATAAAAAATATTTTATCCGAAAAAGATTCTAATTTAATTTTATTTTTCAAAGAATCAATCCCAGTAATATCCATTAAACAAATACCCGAGAGTCTTATAAAAAAAATAATTAATTCTGCCGATTTAAGTAGTGAACAAGATATTGCTAATTTAATATTTATTGCTTCGCACCTTGGTATAAGCATTGATAAAGAAAACATAAATATTGAAGAGTTTGTTAAATTATTACCCTCAGATAATCCAATTTCTGAAATACTTGAAAACATGATTAAATCCCAATATGCCTTTCAAAAACAAAATGCTGAAGAATCTCTTAAACAATTGGATATTTCAATATCTTTATGTAAAGAAAAAAAATTATGGAACAAATCTGTTAAAAGTGTTATTAGCCAAATGCAGGGTGATACTTTCTATAAGTTACATGATAATAAGAATGCAAAAAAAGCTTATCTAAAATATTTAAGATATTTTCATAAATATTACAAAAAAGATTTTATTTTTGGATGGGTGAACTACAGATTAGGTTTACTTTCTGATAACTCAAAGAAGGCAGCAAAATATTTTAAAAAAAGCAGTATTATTTTTAATTCACGTAGAGACGAAAATTTATGTGCGAAAAGCGAAGGGGAAAGGGGGGTTGCGTTTGTACAATTGGGAGAATCCTATAAATTTGTAAGGATTACTGAGTGGATGATTAAGCGATATTTTTTACGAAACAGACTAAGGGTTGGACCTGCTGTTTCTACCGCTTTAGCACAACTTATGAGAATTCAGTCTAATTTGAAAAATACACCTTTAATTGAAAATAAGGATAAAATTTACCCAAAATTTGAAAGAGGAGTTTATGATAGAGTAATAGATGAAGCCAAGCCACAAGGTACTGGTATTATGGCATTTTCTTCTTTAGCAACTACTTATTCTTTACTTGGATATACAGACCGAAATATAAAATCTTTAAGGATAGCATTGAATTTTAAAACAATTAATTTAATTGACTTTAATTTAAAAGCACTTAATAGCAGTAAATTATTGATGGAAATAGTTCAGTTGGGGAATTTAAGGGAAATAAATAAAATAATCAAGGAAGTTATTTTAATAGAACCTGAAAAAGTTAGGGGTGGATTACAAGCATTATCATTATATGCATTCCGAGCTATTGATGAAAATATTTCTTTTCTTGAAAATTCTCGAAAAGAAGAACTAATAAAGCTATTTACAAAAATTGAATCATTTATAAGAGAGTCACAAAATGCAAATTTAGATTGGTGGTTAGCAGAAATATATTTAATTGAAGCAAAACTTTCTGTAGATATTTTTCAAAAGAATCAACAATATTCTTACTGGGAAAAAGCCAATAAATATGGAATTAAATCTAATAATCAAAAGGTAATCATTGATTCCGCTCAAACTCTAAGTTTTAGCTATGCTGGTTTTTCTAAAAGTATAAAAAAATTAGCAGAAGTACAATTTAGTATTATAAAAGGAATTTCTGTTCAAAATTGTAATTTTGAAAGGCTGGAAGTTATAGGAATTAATCTTTTTAACGGCTGGAATAGTTTAGATTGGAGAAGGGAATCAACAGACGATCTTAAAGCAAAATATGCATTAATGGATGGGGCAAAAAAACTTAAAGAAGTAAATTTTAGCGCTCAACTTGCATCGCCAATCATGATATTATTACTTTGCAGTGTTTTTGATTTTAAAAATAAGGTTTCAGAATGGGCAAAAAATGCAATTCCTAAAGAAATAATTAAGAATATTCCTAAATTTGTTAAAGATAGAATAAAAGATTATTTGTAAATTAGAGAATTTTAGAGAAAGAGTTGTATAGGGTTAATAATTCATCTCTTTTTTATTTTTTATAATCAGCTTGATATGTTAGGGATTCCAACGCCTTATTAGTAGGCCAGGATATAGAAAAGAATAAGCCTTTTTTATAGTATTTCAAAGAATAACAGCATATTAAATGTTTACAGTTGGCCTTACTATTGCAAGATCGATTGGGTTAGGTCTTGCAATATAACAAAAGATATAGCATATTACAATATAGATAGTCCACGCTTGAACGAGATTTTTAAATATAAGGAAAATATGAGACTTGTCTCCAGTGAAGTCAAAAAATCAAGCGACAAAGGTTATATCCTAAAATATATATCAGAATATCTATATTGGTGTACATTATTCTGCCGTGAGTATGGCGATGAAAAAAATTAAAACGAGAAGATAAAAAAGTGATATTGCAAGACATGACCCTTAGAAGACCCTATGAAATAGAGGAAGGGGCTAACAGAATACGTAGCCTGCAAAGGAAACATTTGCCGGGCAAGTAGGACTGGAGGAACAAATGCAAACCTCCCTGCAGGGAATAGCAAAGAAGGCAATATTAATTTGTCTTCTACGGAAGCGAGTATTTCTGAAGAGCCCAGTGCGGTAGTTCCGCACGCTGGAATCTGTGCGGGGGCAGTCAGGTGACTGGCTGTCCTACCGTGACAATCTATAGGCTCTAAAGGTTTCTTAACCAGATAGTTGAAACTTTAGGTATTACCATAGATTGAATTCCTAAAGGAAAACCTCGTAAAAGAGAAAACTAAATCATAGAAAAATAGGACAATCCCTGGTTTCTCTAAAAAATTACCGGGAAACAGTATATCAAGGAAGACAATCTTAAAAATTATCTGAGTGGGTACTATCGGTGTCGATTAAATAAAATATTTAAAATCTTAAAATTTATGAAAAATAAGAAGTGAGGGTTAAATAATGTCAAAGCCACTTAGGATATTGTTATTGGTGTATAATTTTATAGCTTTAATAATGTCGTTTTTTTTATCTGTAATGATTTTTAGTGAAAGTGAAGGTGAACCTGATCCGGAATTTTATTTTGTTTTTATTCCTTTAATAATCTTATTTGTTCTTAATACTTATTTTTTAATTGGTCCTTCTTCTTTATATTTTAAAAGAAAAAGATTAGAAGAAGAAATAAAAATCCAGGAAGCTGAAAACAAACTCAAGGAGCTAAAAAAAAATAATTATGTTTAGGAGTTGAAATAAACCATGAGAAGAATAAAGGGGTCAGACTTCAGGATTTCCCCTTTTTTTTTCATAATAAAGATTTAATTCCGATAACAATTAATCAAAGGGAGGGGGGAAATGAATACTTATTCAAAAGGTTCAGAATGGCGGAGGTGGGATTTGCATATCCACACAAAGGGGACTATGAAAAATGATCAATTTAAGAGTAGAACTTTTAATAAATTTTGCATTAGCCTATTCAAAAATGCTTTGGAAAAAGAAATTGCAGCTATTGGCATTACTGATTATTTCAATATAAATAATTATAAAAACGTGAAAAAATTTGTCAGCGACATTGACTCGTGCTCTGATTTTACCCCCAAAGAGAAGGAAAAGATAAAGCATATCTTTATTCTTCCAAATGTAGAACTTCGCATGCTACCCGTTACAGATAGTGGGAGACTAGTAAATATTCATTGCATGTTTAATCCAAGTTACGATGCTTCATTAGAAAATGATTTTTTTGGAAACCTTGACTATTCTGCTGGAATAGGGAAAAAATACAAAATGAATTATCAAGGAATGATTGATTTAGGTAAATTCCTAGATCCTAGCTTGAATAAGGGTATGGCTTACAAAAAAGGAATTGAATCTTTTGTGGTAACTCATTCCGATTTACAAAAACTTTTAGATGAGAATAAACGCTTTAGAGATAATGTGATTGTGGCAGTTAGTAATTCGAATAGAGATGGGGCATCTGCTTTCCAAAAACATTATGATTTATTTGAAGATGTTGCACCAGGATCTCTTGATGCTGTAAGAAAATCGATCTATAGCATTTCCGACTGTATTTTTTCAAGCAATGAAGAAGATATAAAATATTTTTCAGGATTAAAAAAAGACAATAAAGAAATTGTAAAGAAGAAATGTGGCTCAATTAAGCCTTGTATACATGGATCTGATTCTCACACTGAGGATAAACTCTTTTCACCCGATCAAGATAAATTTTGTTGGATTAAAGCAGATCCAACTTTTGAAGGGTTAAAGCAAATAATTTATGAGCCAGAACCTGGGGAGCGTGTTAAAATAACCCCGGTTAAGCCTGATCAGAAAGATAGCTATAAAGTAATAAGAAAGATTAAATTTACCAATACAGATGATTTTCCAGAAGAAATTGAATTTAATCAAAATCTTTGTTCGATTATAGGTAGTCGATCATCAGGAAAATCAGCGTTACTTGCTTATGTAGCACATTCTGTTGATGTAAAACAGGCTGAAAAGATGATTGAGGGACCTGGAGAAGGAGAGATTTACCATTGGGGTAAGATTGAGGTAGAATGCACAACTGAGTGGGATAATGGAAAACTAAATAACGAAAGCCCAGGAAAAATTGTTTATATACCTCAAAATTATTTATTTAAAGAAAGTAAAAATTCAGATGAAATTAAGGAAAAAATTAAACCAGTATTGTTTAAAATTCTTCCTGATTTTAAAGTAAAATACACGCAGGCAAAAAACAATATTTATCTATACAATCTGCAAATTTCAGAACAAGTTGATAATTACTTTGATTTGATCGACTCTGCTAACTCTTTTAATGAACAATTAAAAAATTTTGGTAATAAAACGGTTATTGAAAAAGAAAAGAGAAGGATTCAATCAAAAATAAAAAAGTTAAAAGAGAAAAATCAATTGAGCGAAAAAGATATAAAATTGTATCAAAAAATAAATGCTGACCTATCAACATATGGAAGCAGGGTTGAGGAAATAAGGACTGAACTATTACAAATATCTAATGTCTCGGAGGAACATAATTATTTCAATACATTAAAAATTGTACTTTCTCCGGCGTTGACAAATTTGCCAAAAGGGCTTCAAGATGTAATTAGTGAGATCTTAAAGAAAAAAGAAATCAAAAACCTGGAAGAAGTCAATAAACAGGTGATTAATTACAAAAACACCATTGAAAGAGAGAAAAAAGAGGCAGAGGGAAATATCTCAAATATTAAAAAAGAAAACAATAATCTTATTGAGAAATATCAGAAAAATATTGAATTGGAAGGATATGTTAGAAAAATTAATGACTATACAGAGATTCTAAAAAAAATTAATGGTATCAAAATAGAAAGGGAAAATGAAGAAAATAAATTAAAAAGTTGTGAAAATGCTCTCAAATTGAAAATAAATCAAAGAAAATCACTTATTGATAAATTGGCATCCAATCTAGAGAATTCGGATCAAAGTGCTCTGGCAACTATTAAGTTTAAGTTAGAAAATGGGTTTGATCATAATCTTGGAGAAATTATGCAAAAGATAAATACAAGAGAGAGATCGGATTTTATTGAGAATCGACAATTGAAAATCAATTACATTAGAGAAAAACCTGGCAAGTTTTTATCCGCTGTATATTCAGGAGAGCAAAAAGTGATTGCGGGTAACGATAAGAAAGAGGTTGCCCGTAACACTTTATTGTTAGTAGAAAAAGGTCTTTTCACTGCTGAAATGGAAGAAGACAAAATAGGTGGATTTTCTGAATCAACAATGACGCCGGGAAAACGAGCATTGTTCTTATTAAGGTTAATGCTCGCTGAATCTGAAGATACCTGGCCGTTGCTAATTGATCAGCCGGAAGACGATTTGGATAGCAGGTCTATTTACGATGATATTGTTCCATTTCTAAAAGAAAAGAAAAAAGAACGACAGATTATTATGGTAAGCCATGACGCAAATCTTGTAATTGGTTCGGATTCTGAGCAGGTTATTGTTGCTAATCGACATGGAACTGATAGGGTAAATCTCGACGGGAAACAATTTAATTATCTCACGGGTAGTTTGGAATATTCTCAAAAAAAGGATAGGGATTGTAAAGATACACTTAGATCTCAAGGTGTACGTGAACATTCATGTGATATTCTGGATGGAGGAAAGATTGCATTTATGCAAAGGAAAAATAAGTATAACATTACTTAATCCTTTTATCACGTTATGGAAAATATTAATCTATGGTTCTGAGGAATGGGAGTCAGGCTTCACAAGTTCTCATGTCTTATTTTGTTTTCAATTTATATTTTGTGAGCTTGTGAAACCTGACTCCAGGATTTCTGGACGAGATTAATTCTTATAGTATCTTAATATTAAGAATATGAAAGAGGAGTAAATTATGGAAATTCCATTTAATCTTTCTGATGAAAAATTAAAAGAGATACTTAACGGTTATTTTGTTTGGTGCAATAGAAATGAAGAACAAAAAAAATATCCGGGACTTGAGAGGCAAAAAACTGAGGAAAGAAAAAAGACTTTACTTAATAAAAAATATATTCAAAAATTATCTAA
>SDBU01003520.1_pt1 | contig 19864 bp, 17 predicted proteins | sample 2277071 | NCBI WGS metagenome assembly SDBU01 (sample SAMN10397929, study PRJNA504765) | marine sediment metagenome | isolation source: marine sediment core GS08_GC12, 126 cmbsf | place: Arctic Ocean: Gakkel Ridge, Loki's castle | collected 2008
ATTAATAATAATGCAGTATCGGTGGTCAGCTAAAAACAAATTTAGCGATGTGAAGTAACAGGGTACTGTATAATAGTGAAAACTAAGAAGGAGGATGTTATGGAGACAGAGACCAGTATATTACGTTATATATCTGATAATGAGGGAAAGTTTATAAATATGGCAAAAGACATATGGGACCATCCTCAAGTTGCGCTGCAGGAAACTTATGCCGCGAAACTGATTGCTGAAGAACTTGAGAACGCCGGGTTTTTAGTTGAAAGAGGAATTGCTCAAATGCCTACTGCCTTTGTAGCCACATGGGGCCAGGGAAAGCCTGTGATTGGTATTCTGGCAGAATATGATGCTTTGCCTGGGCTTTCCCAGAAAATATCGGCAGTTAAAGATCCCGTTGCTGAAGGAGAACCTGGACATGCATGCGGACATAACTTATATGGAGTGGGGTGTTTGGGTGCAGCACTGGCAGTTAAAAAAGTAATGGAAAGCGAAGATATTACAGGAACAATTAAGTTTTTCGGTTGCCCGGCGGAGGAAACTCTTGTAGGGAAGGTATTCATGGCTCGTGCCGGTGCTTTTAATGATATCGACGCAGCAGTAACATGGCACCCCATGTACGCCAATACACCATGGAATGGTTCCAGTAATGCTCTAAACTCGTTTAAGCTTAATTTCCATGGTGTTTCTGCTCATGCTGGCTCAAATCCGGAAATGGGACGCAGCGCTTTGGATGCGGTTATGCTTACCGACGTTGGAGTTAACTATTTGCGTGAACACATAATTCAAGAGGCTCGTATTCATTGTGTAGTCACAAAAGGAGGATTAGCGCCAAACATTGTTCCTGATTATGCGCAAGTTTGGTATTTTGTTCGTGCTCCTAAACGAACCCAGGTAGAGGAAATTTATCCTAGGGTCCTAGACATAGCCAAGGGGGCTGCTTTGATGAGTGGAACCTCTCTTGATGTGGAATTTATTAGTGGTGGTTATGATTATCTAGCGAACGCAGTAGTAAATAATCTTGTATTAGAGAAGATGAAAATAGTGGGACCGCCCAGCTTTAGCGGTGAGGACAAAGCATTTGCTAATAAACTAAAGGAAACAGTTCAGGAAACGGTAGTGGAAGCTGCCGTGGAGGAATATGGCCTGCCGGTTGAGGATATAGGTAATCCGCTTTGCGAAAAAATTCTTGATCATGCAGGTGGTTTTACGAAAGGCGATATACGAAAAGGTTCTACCGATGTTGGTGATGTATCGCACATAACTCCAACGGGACAATTCACCACTTGTTGTAAGCCTATCGGTGTGGCGGGACATAGCTGGCAATGTACTGCATCATCTGGCTCTGGTATTGGCTTTAAAGGTATGATGGTAGCTGCAAAGACTATGGCGTTGACAGTATTGGACCTCGAAACAAGACCTGATATATTGCTCGCTGCCAGGGACGAATTCAATAAATCAAAAGGTGGAGTTCAGTATGTAACACCGCTTCCCAGCGGTATAGATCCGCATTGAAAAATAATTGATAACTAAAAATGAATTGACAGAAATATTAAAGAGCTAAAACAACAGGCCATTTAAGTGGTTGGTGTTTGAAATATAGCTGGCCAGGTTCAGCTGTGTTTCTTTACAAACTTACTCATCCTGATTAAAGCTTCTTCAATGTTCGTTAATGGTGTAGCGTATGAACACCTAACAAATCCCTCACCACCAGAACCAAACGCTGAACCGGGAATAACTGCTACCTTTTCTTCCATCAAAAGTCTCTCTGAAAATTCATCAGAGGTCATACCAGTGCTCGCTATCGAAGGAAATGTATAAAACGCACCACTGGGCTCAAAGCAGCTTAAGCCTATTGTATTTAGGCCATTAACCAATAAATGCCGGCGTTTGTCATATTCATTAACCATCATCTTGATATCATCTTCCCCGTGTTTAAGCGCTTCAATAGCAGCCATCTGTACCATGATAGGAGCACACAGCATTGTATATTGATGAATTCTGGTCATTGCCTCAATAAATTTTCTATCAGCAGCTACATAACCTATGCGCCAACCAGTCATAGCATAAGTTTTGGAAAAACCACCAATTAAAATAGTTTTATCCATGGTACCGGGTATACTAGGAAAGCAGTTATTGGTCACGCCATAAACCAGGCGAGAATATACTTCGTCTGAAATTACCACCAGATTATATTTCTGCGCTACCTCAGCAATTTTGTTCAGTTCGTCCAGTGGAACAATTGCACCTGTAGGGTTTGAGGGATAACCAATAAGGATACTTTTTGTTCTTGATGTAATATGTGCTTCGATATCGCTAGCTTTTATAGAAAAGTTATTCTCTATTCCGGTGAGGACCGGGACTGGAACTCCACCAGCTAAAACAATACAGGGAGAATAAGCTACATAGCAAGGATCCGGTATTATTACTTCGTCACCTGGATTAATTGTTGCTCGCAATGCTAAATCCAGACCCTGGCTGGTGCCAACAGTGATTAATATTTCTTTTTCAGGGTCGTAACCAACATGAAAATGAGACTTTAAATGTTGAGCGAGTTCCTGGCGCAGTTCAAGGAGACCATAATTTGAACTGTACATAGTGTAGCCTTTTTCTAAGGCATATGTAGCTGCGTCCCGGATATGTCTTGGTGTAATAAAATCCGGTTCTCCTATACCAAGAGAAACAACCCCGTCTAAAGAGAATAATATATCAAAGAACTTTCGTATGCCCGACGGAGAAATCATTTCGAGGTTCTTATTTATAATATTGTCTGAAGCTCTTGTTCCAGTTGAAGACATATTGTTATATTCTCAAAGTGTGACAGGCAGTCTTTTAAGTTGCTCGCCAGCTTCCAATAATTCGCCGTTATCTTTATACCGCTTAAGAAGAAAATGCGTTACAGTACTTTGAACTTCTTCTATTGGGGCAAGTTTCCTGGTAACGAAACTCGATATTTCTTGCATGTTCTCGCCTTTTACTATTATCGCCAGGTCATAAGTCCCCGAAACAAGGTAGGCGGAGTATACCTGTGGAAAACTGTAAATTCGTTCAGCTAGTGAATCAAACCCAATATCCTGCTGAGGTGTTAATCTGATTTCAATAAGAGCCCAAACCTTTTCATTACCCAATTTGGCCCAGTTAATAATGGCGGTATATTTTAATATGGTTTGATCAGCTTCGGCTTTCTTAATCGCCTCCTCCACCTTTTTAACAGGAAGTCCAAGTTCGTTAGCAATTTGTGCATTAGTCTGACGGGCATTATTTTCAAGCAATTTCAAAATATTTTTCATTTTATTTCTATACCGGTAAATTGTGTAATATAGCTGTAAATACTACCATGCATAATATTGCGAATGGATATGCAGCCCCATATCCAGCAGCCGGTTTGTTGCTCTTAGTGGCATCTATCGCAGCTCCAAGTCCGGGCGTGCTGGTCATGCTACCACAAATTGCTCCGGACAAGATAACCCAGTTAATTTTAAAGACGTAATAACCCAATATAAAGCCAGTAAATACACCAATCATTGCAACACCCGTGCTTAGCAGTACAAGATAAATGCCCGTGCCAGCAAATGCTTCAATCACGTAGTGTCCGTAACGCAGAGCTATGACCGATAAAAAACATACCAGTCCAAAACTGCGAAAAGCCCCTAGTAGAGGAGAATCCAGGCGAAAATTAAAAGGACCAATTTTTGCCAGAGAACCGAAAAGCAAAGCAGCTATAAGCACTCCACCAGTGGTCCCAAGACTAATCCAGCCTAAAGAGCCAATGCGAATTCCAATTTTACCAAGTAATAGTCCAAAGAGTATCACCAGACAGTAGGCGGCGAGGTCAAAGTATGCCACTCCTTTTGTCTTGGAATTGGTGACTTCAGGCATATTCATCATATCTGCTTTTTTTCTCTCAGCATCCAAATCGAGTTTAAATATACGTGGCGCCAACTGAACAAAAAGGACAACTACCAGGCAACCGAAAGCATATGCAATGGTGTGGCCAGTGCTTACCAGAGCCTGAGCTTCGGCACCAAAAGAAGCAGTATTCTCAATAGCTGCTGCCAAACCAGGAGAACTCGTATACGCACCAGTATATGTTCCACCAACTATAAAAGGAGAGAAGCTTTTGCCTTCGCCACTCATTAGCCTCACCAATAAATAAGTAGTAGCAGCGCCTATTAGAGGTATCTGTATAGACAATATAATGAATTTCCAGCCATAGTTCTTTAAAATGCTACCAATATCCTTTGCGGCTAGAAGACCTACTGCTGCTAAAAACATTATCAACGAAAAATAGAAAAAATTCATGTTCACAATGCCATTGTTCAGCAAATTAGAAGCTAACTGATAATATTCGGAACTTTCCCCTTGAGAGATTATATTTTGAGAAAACAGCCATATCCCCCAACCAATAGGTATTCCAGTAATAAGACAGCCTGACTGTCCAAATGTAATATGCTTAAAATTAAGCTTTCCAAAAAGTAGACCCGTAACTACGGTCAACGATATCAGGGCATAAGGGTTAAATAAGAAACTAACTAGTTCAATTCTCATTTTTATCTTGCTCCTGACTTAATTCTACCGCTACCCACTCATCCTCTGATTCGTCATAGAATAATTCGAATGACCTGTCGTTATCAGTTATAACACGAAATACCATTACGCCAGGTTCTTTCGAGGCCTTCATTATCATTTTAATTTTATATTCTACGTCTTGCCACAGAAAAGATACCGGTCGTTTACCTTGATTGTGTCCATTAGAACAATTTACTACTAGTGGAATATTATTCTACCTCCATTTTATTTATCCAGACTTGCCCTCAACTGTTTGATTCGCATACTGTACATTGTTATATACATGGTTTTTTTGTATGCCAGTCTGTTGATTGCTCATAGGCGAAAGCGATTCGTAATATTGTTTCCTCATCAAAAGGCTTAGCTATTATCTGCATGCCTACAGGTAGATTGTTAGCAAATCCAGCGGGTATAGAAATAGCAGGAACTCCTGAGATGTTAACTGTCAAAGTACATACGTCATTAAGATACATTTGCATCAGATTATCTACTTTCTCCCCCAGTTTGAAAGCTACTGTTGGTGAAGTAGGCGTAATCAGCACATCATATTTTTTAAAGGCCTCGCTATATTCTTCCTTAATAATCGCACGAACTTTTTGTGCTTTCAGGTAATAGGCATCATAATACCCGGAAGAAAGGGCGTATGTTCCCAGCATGATACGCCTCTTTACTTCAGGTCCAAAACCAAACTGTCTTGTCTTTTCTGTCATGTCTATTACATTATCAGCTTTGTATTCTGAGAAACCATACTTAACTCCATCGTAACGAGCAAGGTTTGCGGAGGCTTCAGACGGGGCAAGAATGTAGTATACAGCCAGGGCATATTTTGTGGACGGTAAAGAAGCATTCCAGTCTACTTCAGCACCCATTTCTTCTAATTTATTTATAGCTGTTTCCAGTGTTGTTCTCACTTCTGTCTGCATGCCTTCAACGAAAAATTCTTGGGGAATACCGATTTTCAATCCTTTAATATCTGGAATCAAGCTTTGAGTGTAATCTGGTACTGGTTGCTGAATCGAAGTAGAGTCTCTTTTATCGTAGCCAGCGAGATTATTCATGATGAGTGCACAGTCTGTAACGTCTTTACTAATTGGACCAATTTGATCCAGTGAGCTTGCAAAAGCAATTAAGCCATATCGACTGACACGGCCATAAGTTGGTTTAAGCCCCACTACACCACAAAATCCAGCAGGTTGGCGAACACTCCCACCAGTATCAGTACCGAGAGCAAAAATGGTTTCATCGCTAGAAACCGCAGCAGTTGAGCCGCCGCTACTACCTCCCGGTACACAGTTTAAATTCCAGGGATTATGGGTAGGGAAAAATGCCGAATGTTCCGTAGAAGACCCCATAGCAAATTCGTCCATATTAGTTTTTCCCAATATTACTGCATTTGCTGCCTTCAATTTCTCTACAACTGTTGCATCATAGGGTGGGATAAAATGTTCAAGCATTTTTGATGAGCACGTAGTACGTATTCCCTTAGTACATATAACATCTTTAATCAATACAGGTATTCCAGTTAAAGGATTTGCGTCACCTTCGGCCAAGCACCTGTCAGCAGCTTCTGCCTGTTTTATGGCTATATCATCACTTATAGTGACACAGGCATGAATTTTATTTTCGATCTCACTGATTCGTTTAAGAACGGACTTTGTTATTTCAACCGAGGAGACGTTCTTATCTCTCAACAGTCCTTGCAATTCATGAATCGTTAATTGATATAGCTTGTCCATAATATTAGTTCTGCTAGATGTTGCCAGCTATTGGTTAAGGTAGTATTGATTGTACCTTAAAACAGTTATCTTCCTTCATTGGAGCATTATCCAAAATCTCACTCTGGGAAGCTGATTTTTCTACCTTATCGTCTCTGAACACATTCTGTATTGATATTATTTGCGCCACCGGTTGGACATTTGTGGTGTCTATTTGTTTCAGTATGTCGAAGTTATCCAATACCTCGGATAGTTGAATACTGAACATTTCGATATCATCACCACTCAACCCTAGTCGGGCTAAAGAGGCTATATGTTTAATTTGTTCTTGATCTAATTTCATTTCGAATCTGTAGCTAGTTGCGGCTATTATAGCATTACGTTTTAAAGCATCACAACGGTTGCTCACCATGGTTGCTAATGATTCGTTGAAAGATTTATAATACTAGCTATGAAATTATATACAGTTGATAATATACGTAACATTGTATTTCTCTCTCATTATGGCGCCGGCAAGACTTCGATTGCAGAAGCGATGCTATTTAACGCCGGTGCAACAAAGCGGTTTGGTAACGTCGCTGAAGGTACAACCGTTTCTGATTACGACCCAAGCGAAGTGGAACATAATATGAGTGTTGGGTTGTCAATTCTCCCTCTAGAATGGAGACAGACTAAAATAAATATACTGGATACACCTGGTTATGCTGATTTTGTTGGTGAAGTAAAATCTGCCATGCGAATTAGCACAGGCGCAGTAGTAGTAATAGACGCTATCGCAGGGTTGGAAGTTGGTACTGAAAAGATATGGGAATATACCGAGCATGACAAATTACCAAAGCTGATTGTTATTAACAAACTTGACAGGGACAATTCTGATTTCCCCAGAAGCGTGGAGGTAATTCAAGCTAAGTTTGGTACAAAATGTTTACCACTACAGTTACCCATAGGTTCTGGCAATGAATTCAAAGGTGTAATCGACCTTGTTTCTATGACAGGCTTTGAAGGAACTAAATCTACAGAGATCGATGTTCCTTCTGATCTGTTGGAACAAGCAAAGTCTTATAGGGAAAAATTGGTGGAAACTGCGGTTGAAGTGGACGATGAACTCGTCACAAGGTACCTTGAAGGTGAAGATATAAGTAATGAGGAAATTAAAATTGCTATAAAAAAGGCAACCACTTTAGGTCAATTGGTGCCAATATTTGCCAGTTCTGCCCTGCAGAATATTGGTGTGGACTTGTTGCTTAATGGTATCTGTGATTACTTTCCTTCTTCGAAGGAAATTGATACCCTTAAGGTTGTTAACACTGAGCCTGAGGAAACGGGAAATATTGAGCCTGAAGCATCTTTAGTTGGATTCGTTTTTAAAACTACAGCAGATCAATTTACCGGAAAAATTAGCTATCTTAGAATTTACGCAGGCTCTATTCATAGTAACTCACAGGTATGGAATGCTAATAATAAAGGAGCAGAACGGGTAGGTCAGCTATTTACACTGTTCGGTAAAAATCAAAGCTCTGTTGATCAAATAAATGCAGGTGATATCGGGGCAATTGCTAAGTTAAGTTCAACGATTACAGGGAATACGCTTTGTGTGCAGGAATCTCCTGTGACGTTAGAGGGCATCAGTTTCCCTGTAGCAAACTACAACATGGCGATTGAAGCTAGAACAAATACCGATTTAGACAAAATGGGTACAGTACTACCCAGAATTTGCGAGGAAGATCCTTCGCTGAAAGTTCAACGTAATATTGAAACTAGAGAAACTATAATTTCTGGCGTTGGCGATCACCATTTGGAAATGGTTCTTGAGCGAATGCAACGCAAGTTCGGAGTTGGGATCATATTAAAAACACCAAAAATTCCTTATAAGGAAACAATATCTGTTTCAGCAAAAGCTGAATATAAACATAAAAAACAATCTGGCGGTCATGGTCAATATGGGCACGTATTACTTGCACTTGAGCCTTTGCCACGTGGTGGCGGCTTTGTATTTGCCAACAAAATTGTGGGGGGTTCAATCCCTAAAAACTATATTCCAGTAGTAGAAAAAGGCGTTAACGAAGCTAAGGCTGCGGGAATACTTGCCGGTTTTCCAGTTGATGATATTAAGGTTAGTCTTTATGACGGTAGTTTCCATCCAGTAGATTCATCAGATATAGCTTTTAAAATTTCTGGAGCGCAAGCATTTAAAAAGGGACTCAATACTGGACAGTCTATTTTAATTGAGCCAATAATGAACATCAGTATAATTGTACCTAGTACTAATACTGGTGACATTATGGGTGATCTTAATACCAAGCGTGGACGTGTGCTTGGTATGGAACCAAACGGTGATAATAGTGTGATACAAGCCCAAGCACCATATTCAGAGTTAATTAAGTATGCGATAGATCTAAAGTCAATGACTCAGGGCCGTGGTAGCTTTAGTCTGGAATTCAGCCATTATGATGAAGTGCCAGCACATATAAGTCGTAAGATTATAGAAGAGATGGCTGTAGAAAAAAGCTGACAACATAGTTTTAATAGATAGAACTGTTGTGTCTACTATTCCTTGTTGAAGCTATGAAGCTTGTCTATAGCGTCATTTAGACGTTGGAAACATTTTTCTTTCCCAAGTATCGCCATCGTCTGAAACAATGGTGGTGCCGCGATTTTCCCCGTAGTAGCAGTTCGTAATAGACCGAAGTATTTTCGTGTAGTTAGCTCCAATTTAATAGTCAATGGTCGCAGGATATCCTCTAAAGCAGTTGCGTCCCAGGTTGTGGCATACTTTTTTAATTCCTCCAAAGTAATCGTAATAGCATCTATTGCTGATTTGCTATCCAGTCCGTCAGCAAACAATAGGTTTGTGTCATATTGCAGTTCCTTAAGGAAGAAAAAGTCAGTTAGTTGAACAACCTCAATCAATGTTTTGGAGCGCTCTTGAATCAACGGTAATATTTGATTGATATACTCTATATTCAGTGGTCTGTTTATTACTGGAGGAAGGTCTCTTTCCAATATAGGTATAACAAGATCTCTAAACTCCTCCGTGCTTAATTTTCGTATGTAAAGTCCATTCATCCATTCTAGTTTAGTGCTATTAAAAATAGCTGGTGTTTTACTGACACGGTTAAGCGTAAAGTGAGTTATCAGTTCCTGAATACTGAATATTTCTGTTTTATCATCGAGTGACCATCCTAGCAAAGCCAGGAAATTTATCATGGCCTGAGAGAGAAAACCGTTATCCTTATAATCAATGATAGTAGTAGCTCCATGTCTTTTTGACAGCTTTGCTTTATCATTGCCTAGCAACATAGGTAGATGTGCGAACTGTGGAGGTTCCCAGTCAAAAGCCTGGTAAAGCAGCATGTGTTTTGGTGTGCTGGAAACCCACTCATCCGCTCTTAAGACATGTGTAATATTCATTAAATGGTCATCTACCACATTGGCGAGATGGTACGTAGGATATCCATCGGATTTAAGTAGAACAAGGTCATCCAGGTTTTCATTCTTAAATGATATTTTTCCTCGTAATATGTCATAAAACGATGTCTCTCCATCTATAGGGACTTTAAGACGAATAACCGGTGTGGTACCACTTGCTTCAAGTATAATTCTCTCATCTTCGCTAAGAGACCTACAATGACGGTCATATTTTGGTGGTTTTTTATTAGCCATTTGTTCCTGCCGCATAATCGTTAGTCTTTCAGGGGAACAGTAACATTTATAGGCGTGGCCATTGCTCAGCAGCTTACCGACAGCTTCGTTATAAAGTGCTAATCGTTGTGATTGGAAATAGGGCCCCTCATCCCAATCAAGGCCCAACCAATTGAGGCTGTCCATTATGGCCTCTAGTGACCCTTCTACTTTCCTGTTTACATCAGTATCTTCTATACGAAGGATAAACTGGCCACCATGATGCCGCGCAAATAACCATGTAAACAACGCAGTTCGAATATTACCCAGATGAGGATAACCGGTAGGACTGGGAGCGAAACGGACCCTGACTACTGTGTTTTCTAAATGATTATGCACGGTCGTAAATTATTGAGTTAATATTTTTAGTCAAACTGATAGGCTCCTGACTATGTTTTTTGGGTACCAACTGGTAATCTAATAGCCTATTTTGAGAGGACTTCCTGTAGCCCTTTTAATTGTTGCAGATGTTTTTTTAATCTCAGGAGAATTTGTTCAGTCTCCCTCATGGCATTTTGTGTTTCTTCCATTTCTGTAGTGATAAGGAAAAGAAGTCGATTATTTCCTTCAGTCGTATCGCCTTCAGAAAGTGTTAAACCTGCTACGCCAAATTTTTCCATAAGACCCGATAATAGAGTGCTTTCTCTTTTTTGTTGTTCCCCAGAAAGCCTTCCCAAATTATTCCTATCATCTGCTGCTTTCATTTTTATACAAGCTGCAATATAACATATAGCCTAGATTCAAACAAGCTTGTTCAAATGTTGTTGTCAAGAACTTTAAGTACCTCTTCCAAGTCAAAAGGAGTAGGACAACAAAAATCGTGATATATACCAGTTGAAGGAAGATGAAAACCCAGACGCTTAGAATGAATGAATTGTCTGTTTATATGTGCTGATACCTGTCCATAGACCAAATCCCCAGCTACTGCATGACCAATTGCTGAAAGGTGAACTCTGATCTGGTGTGTACGTCCTGTTTTAGGAATTACATCGAGCAGAGTGTAATCAGAAAAACGCCTACTGACTGTATAGTATGTAACAGCTTCTTTCCCATTTGTTACTATCGCCATTCTCTTGAAATTATAGGGATCACGTCCAATAGTTGCATCAATAATCCCATTGTCTGGAAAAAGCCGACCCTTTACCAAAACAAGATAATGTTTCACTACATGGTGTTTTTTAAACTGGTTTATTAAATTCTCTTTTACCTGGACATTCTTAGCAATAACAATTAGGCCAGATGTGTCTTTGTCCAATCTATGTACTATGCCAGGACGTACTAAATCATTATCTGTGCATATCTCTGGACAGTAATCAAGGATAGCATTAACCAGAGTGTGATCAGGATGTCCGGGTCCCGGATGGACTACCAGTCCCGCAGGTTTATCAATTACCAATACATCTTCATCCTCGTAAATAACATTTAATTGTAGTGGCTCTGCCTGTAAGTTTTGAGTGGGCTGAATCTCAATCCGTATAATATCGTTATAGTTTAATTTGTGGCTTGCTTTAGCAAACACATTATTGATTGTGATGAAGCCTTCATGAAGTAATTTCTTTATTTGGGTCCTTGAGAATTGCGGAAGGTTTTCAGCAAGATATTTATCAATCCGAATACCATTTAAATCAGCAGTTAATTGAATCCGACTAACTTGCGAATCAAGAGTATTTGTCATGTTGCTTTTCTCGTTTGCTTGATAGAAACAATGAGATGGCGAGTAATATTGTTCCCACAACGATAGCAGAGTCAGCAATATTAAAAACAGGCCAGTGTACATCGCCCCATAAGCGGAAGTTTATAAAATCGGTTATGTATCCAAGACGTAATCTGTCAATCAGGTTACCGGCTGCCCCACCGATAACCAAACCCGAAGCAACCATGCAAAGGTTTGTGATGCAGGTAATATATCTAATAATAACTATAATACCGATAATGATGGCTATACTTAAGATTGCGAGGACTGTTGACTGATTCGAAAATAAGCCAAAAGAAGCTCCTGTGTTAGTTACATGTGTAATTCGTAATATTCCGCTCTCAGGCCAAGACTCTCCTATGGCGAAGTTATCTCTAATCCATAACTTACTAAGTTGATCAAACGTTATCAGAAGAAAAGTCGTACCTAGAACCAATCCAATCTGTAATTTATTTATCTGGTTTTGCATATTTTGTTGGATTGGACTTGCAACCGATACACAGATTAGCCTTAGGCAGCGCTTCAAGCCTAGCCTCATCAATCATTTTCCCACAGTTATCGCAAATCCCATAAGTACCATTCTTATGTTTTTCCAATGCATGTTCTACTTCAGTAAGGTTTTCACCTAATTTACCCTCAAGAGCTAAGCTCTTCTCAAGTTCAAATGTTTCATTTGCTTCGTCCTCCCTTTTACCATATGAACTATTCTCCCTTCCATCCACATGGGGTTCTCGGAGAGCTTTAAGCTGATCCAATTTTTCAATTATTAGTTCTTTTTCCTGTTTCAAACGTTCATATAATCTGCGACTTTTCACCATTTCAGAAACCTACCTTCATTCGATTTCGATTGAAATCATTCTAAACCACTTGATATTGTAAATCAAATATGACAGAACGTAAATGCTGAACGAACATTATAAAGGTCAGATTATTTAATTATCTTAACCATGAAAATCAGATCATATTCCACGTGACGCCAGTTGCCTAGTATGAACAAGGATGATAATACTCGCAAATGTAGTCATATTTTACCAATATATTGTCTCTTATTAAACTTCCCTGAATTCGCCTTCAACTGTTCCTTCATCTTCTCCTGTTTCAGTTTCATTTGTCTCCTTCTCCACATCATCTGCCACAGGACCACTGCTATCTGGCTGTTGATAAATTGACTCCCCTACTTTCTGCATAGAGTCAGATAGTTCTTTCATAGTATTGCGCATTGCATCAACGTTCTGCTCTTGAATCCCTGTTTTTACAGCAGCTATTTTCGTCTCTATCTCTTGTTTCATATCCGCCGGTATCTTATCACCATTTTCACGAAGAGTTTTTTCTGCCGTATAAACTAGACTATCTGCAGTATTACGAGTTTCTGCCTCATCTTTTCGCTTAGAATCTTCGTCCGCAAAACTCTCAGCCTCGCCCTGCATTTTTGCTATTTCTTCCTTGCTCAACCCACTTGATGCTGTTATGGTGATTTTCTGTTCTTTTCCAGTGCCTTTGTCTCTAGCACTAACATTTATTATCCCATTAGCATCGATATCAAAAGTTACTTCAATTTGAGGTAGACCGCGTGGTGCGGGTAAAATGCCATCGAGCATAAAACGACCTAGAGTACGACTGTCGGCGGCCATTGAGCGTTCGCCCTGCAGTACGTGTATTTCAACGCTGGATTGGCCATCACTAGCAGTACTAAAAATTTGGCTTTTGGATGTAGGAATGGTGGTATTCTTAGAAATGAGAGAAGTAGAGACGCCACCCAAAGTCTCTATGCCCAGAGTGAGCGGAGTAACATCAAGTAACAAAATATCGCTTACATCACCTTTTAGAACACCGGCTTGTATCGCAGCGCCTAGAGCTACCGCTTCATCGGGATTAACCCCTTTTACTGGTTCTTTACCGAAATATTGTTTAAGAACATCTTGTACTTTAGGCATTCTGGTTTGCCCCCCTACAAGGATTACATCATCAATGTCAGCTACCGTAATGCCAGCGTCACTAACTGCCTGGCGACAAGGACCAAGGCTTCTTTCTATTAGATCAGCCGATAGCTGTTCCAATTTAGCACGACCGAGTGTCATGCTTAAATGTTTAGGACCAGAGGCGTCTGCGGTGATAAAAGGAAGATTGATTTCTGTTTGTGTCACCGTCGAAAGTTCCTTTTTTGCTTTCTCAGATGCATCTTTTATTCTCTGCAGAGCCATTTTATCCTGTCTCAAGTCAATACCGGATTCCTTTTTGAACTCCTCACACAGCCAATCCATAACCTTCTGGTCAATATCATCACCACCTAGATGGGTATCTCCGTTGGTCGCTTTAACCTGAAAAGTACCTCCTCCCAGTTCCAGAATTGATATATCAAAAGTTCCGCCGCCAAGGTCATAAACAGCGATAGTTTCATCTTTTTTCTTTTCTAAGCCATATGCCAATGAAGATGCAGTCGGTTCATTAATGATACGGAGAACGTTAAGGCCCGATATTGTTCCTGCATCTTTGGTTGCTTGTCGTTGACTATCATTAAAATAAGCAGGAACAGTTATTACCGCATCGACGACCTTTTCACCAAGAAACGCTTCAGCATCAGCCTTCAATTTCTGTAAAATCATAGCTGATATTTCTTGCGGGCTATATTCTTTTCCTCCTAACATTACATGACAATCACCATTTTGTGCTTCAGTAACCTTGTAGGGAAGTCGTTTGATGTCCTCCTGCACCGAATCTTCCTTGAATTTCCGGCCAATCAGACGCTTAATGCTGTAAATTGTATTTTCAGGATTGACCACTGCCTGTCGCTTTGCTAGTTCACCTGCCAGACGCTCACCAGGCTTATTTATAGCTACTACAGAAGGTATCAAGTTTCCACCTTCTGCACTGGGTATAATCTTGGGTTCTCCGCCTTGCATTACTGCAACGACACTAAGTGTTGTGCCTAAATCAATTCCTATCGCCTTGCTCATGTTGTTCCTCCTTATCTTCTTTGCCCCTGCCGACAATGACTAAGCTAGGCCGGAGCACTGTGTTTTTATATATATATCCTTTGCGAATTTCCTCCAGGACAATACCCTCCTCACCTTCTTTACACATTACTGCTTCATGTTTTTTAGGATCGAATGTTTGTCCTTTTGCGTTGATCTCCTCTAATTTCCGAGCCTCTAATAAAGCTGTAAATTTACCGTAGATGAGCTTAACGCCCTTAATCCAGTCAGCATAACTATCTATTTGTTGTGTTGTATTTAGTGCCATAATCATGTCATCAAGAACTGGTAGCAGTTCTTTGATTAAAGCACTATTAGCGAACTGTAATGAGTCTTTTTTATCCTCCGTAACCCATTTTTTAAAGTTGTCGAACTCAGCCTGACTCCTTTGCCAATTTGCCAGGTATTTTTCCGATTTACCTTTTTCATCAGATACTTCCTGCTTTAGAGTTTCTAATTCAGTTAAATAATTTGACTCTGTGGTAGTATCTGCCATTTCATTTGTTTCTTCCAATAGCCATCCCCCTTTGCACTATATGTAATCGACAATTGATCTGCTTAACAATGTCGAAAGGACATTAACGGAGCTAATAACTTTCCCATAATCAATTCGTTTGGGCCCAATCACTCCAATAATTCCTTTAGCTTTATTTGCCACACCATATTCACTAATAATCAAGCTCAAATCCTGCCAGTCTTCATCCTCGTTTTCCTTGCCAATTATTACTTTTGTTCCACCTGATACCATCCCATATGAGAGAACGTTTTCCCACCATTTTTTTTCTCCCTCTAACAATTCAAGTAAGCTAAGTATCTTTTCACTGACAGTAAACTCAGGCTGGTTAAACATAAGATGTAGTCCTTCCAGATATGGTTTATTACACTCATGCCTATCTTCATACGTTATCATATCGATTATATATGAAGCTATTTCCTTTTCATTATCGGGTAAATCTATTACCGCCTCCGTTATCTCACTACTGGTCATGTCTCTATAGATATCGTTAAATTTGTTTGAAATAGTAGTTAACTCGTCCTGGCTAATTCCCTGTTGGAATGACAAGATTTTTTTGCTTATTTTCGCCTCGTGTAGCACTACAACCAACAAGGCTACAAAATCTTCGATTAACACTAAATCCAAATGTTTGAATCGACACGTCAGTGCTTTCGGTGCTGAGATTATTGCTACATTATGAACCAGATGGGCAAGAAATACGGCAATACTCTGTACCCATTGTTCTGTTTCGCTTTCCTTATTCTGAAATAGTCGTTGAAGTTGTTGCTGTTCATTCCGGGAAAGTTTACCCTTGGTTTCAAGAGATTCCACATAATAACGATAAGCCTTGTCGGTTGGTATAGCACCCGCCGAGAGGTGAGACCTAATAATATATTCCTCTTCCGCCAAGTCCGCGATATCGTTACGTACAGTTGCAGGACTTACCTGAAGGTCAGGATTGTATGCAACAGCTTTGGAAGCTATAGGAATTGCTGTAGAAATATATTCATTTACTATTATCTGTAGTATCGTTTCTTTTCTTTTTGTTAAAACCATTTAGCACTCTCCATGTTCGACTGCTAATCAAACATAATCTAACATTATAATTATAGTATGTCAAAGCACTCATATTCTTCATGCCTAGAAATTGGCAATTAATGAATGGAATTATGAGCCGTCAAATTACTAGCTGTTATAAATAGAACTGGCGAATATATCTTTATTCAATAAATTTCAAACCGATGGTGTTATAATGATCAGATAAAACAAACATTTGGAGGATTCAATAACCATGGATGAACTTAAGGTGTTCACAGGTAACGCGCATCCAGGTTTGGCAAAATCTATTTGTGACTACCTGGGCATCCCGTTAGGTAAAGCCGAAGTTTTTCAGTTTACTAATGAAAACATATTTGTTCGTATTCTGGAAAACGTACGGCAGAGAGATGTGTTCGTTGTTCAACCTATTTGCTCTCCAGTAAATCAGAATCTAGTTGAGCTCCTTATCATGATTGATGCTTTCAAGAGAGCCTCAGCGGGACGAATAACGGCTGTAATCCCCTATTACGGTTATGGACGTACAGATAAGAAGGACCAACCTCGTGTACCTATAACCGGTCGTCTGGTTGCTGATTTGATTACCACAGCCGGGGCAAATAGAGTACTGACTATTGACTTACATGCTCCACAAATTCAAGGTTTCTTTAATATACCAGTTGACGAATTGACTGTATTACCAATACATACACAATATTACAAGGATAAGGGTCTTAATAAACTGGTGGTAGTAGCCACTGACGTTGGTATTTCTAAAAAAGCCCGTGATGTAGCCTCAAGATTGGATGTACCTCTGGCTATCATTGAAAAGAGGCGTCTTGGGAATAGTGGATCAATAGAAACTCTCGATATAATTGGTGATGTTGATGGGATGCAGGTGCTTACAATCGATGACGAAATCGACACAGCTGGTTCTTTGTCAGGTGCAGTCAATACTCTTTTGGACCATGGTGCCCTTGAAGTTTATGCATGCTGCACGCATCCCGTATTTTCGGGTCCTGCTATTAAAAGGATCGAGAAATGCGCTGTGAAAGAAGTGGTTGTCACTGACACGATACCCGTTAATGATAGCAAAAAATTGGATAAAATTATGGTTCTACCAGTTGCTTCTTTGCTGGGAGAAGCAATACACCGTATCCACACAGGACTATCTATTGGGGCCATGTTTGAGTAAATAGTTTTTGTTAATAATAATATTTTTATTCTGGAGCCTATAAATAATGCCTAAATGGTTTTCTAGCCTGTTTGATTCAAATGAGAAACAACTGAAGCAACTTCAACCGCTGGTAATCAGGATTAATTCCTTAGAGCCGGAGTTCTCCAAGCTTAGTGATACTGACCTCAGTAACAAGACAGTATTATTTAGACAGCGATATATTGCAGGTGAAAGCCTGGATGATTTACTCCCTGAAGCTTATGCCGCAGTGAGGGAATCTGCAAAACGAACTATTAAACAAAGACATTATGACGTTCAACTCATTGGTGGCATAGTACTTCACCAGGCGAAAATAGCTGAGATGAAGACTGGTGAAGGGAAGACTCTGGTAGCAACACTACCACTTTACCTCAATTCACTTTCCGGCAAAGGATGCCATTTGGTCACCGTCAATGACTATTTAGCCAAACGGGATTGCTACTGGATGGGGCCTATCTATAATATGCTGGGAGTAAGTGTGGCCTGTATCAATGCGCGGCAAGATACTGGACATTCTTTTCCTTCTTATATTTATGATACTGATTACGATTCGGACGATCCAAAATGGAAACATCTCCGACCTATTTTGCCTCCTCCTAATCAACCACATATAGCTCGTCGTGAGGCTTACGAAGCTGATATTACTTATGGTACCAATAATGAGTTTGCATTTGACTACCTTAGAGATAACATGGTTTTAGATTTATCTCAGTGTGTCCATCGTCCTTTTAACTATGCCATTGTGGACGAAGTAGATAATATTCTCATAGATGAAGCTCGTACTCCACTTATCATTAGTGGAGTTGCTGATGAAGCCACTCAAAAATACTATACTTTTGCCCGTTTGTCTTCTCACCTTAAAGCTAACGAGGATTACACTATCGATGAGAAAACGCGTAAAACGATACTAACTGAGCTCGGTAACTCCAGAGTTGAAGATATTCTAAGAAAAGCTGGCTTGCTTAAATCCCCAAATCTATATGATCCCTCAAATCATTTACTTACCCAATATATCGAAAGCGCCATTAAAGCACGGACACTTTTCAGAAAAGATCGTGATTATGTAGTCAAAGATGGACAAGTTATCATTGTTGACGAATTTACAGGCCGTTTGATGTTTGGCCGCAGATATTCAGAGGGACTGCATCAAGCTATTGAAGCCAAAGAAGGAGTGAAGATACAGCGAGAGAGCGTTACCATGGCTACAATCACTTTCCAGAACTACTTCCGCCTGTATGAAAAACTTGCTGGTATGACTGGTACTGCCACAACAGAGGCAGAGGAATTCCATGAAATTTACAAACTAGAGGTTGTAGTGGTACCAACGAATAAACCTATGGCTCGTATTGAGTACACGGACCCAATTTATAAAGATGAGCAATCAAAGTTTAGAGCTGTGGCCGTAGAGGTGGAGCAGCTACATAAACAAAAAATACCTGTTCTTATTGGCACGACGTCGATTGAGAAATCTGAAAAAATGAGCAGCGTCTTTAACCGAAAAGGCATACCACATCAGGTGTTAAATGCAAAAAATCATGAGAAAGAGGCCGAAATAATAGCGCAGGCCGGTAGGTTAGGAGCTGTTACCATAGCCACAAATATGGCTGGTCGTGGAGTAGACATAATCCTTGGAGGAAGTTTTGAAGGACGTGAGCAAGCATCGTGGCTAGAAGAACATAACGATGTAATTCAACTTGGAGGACTCCGTATTATTGGTACAGAGCATCATGATGCCAGACGAATAGATAACCAACTTCGTGGTCGCTCGGGCAGGCAGGGCGATCCCGGTTGCTCACGTTTCTATTCTTCCCTGGAGGATGAAATTGTTCGGCGCTTTGGGGGTGAACGCATTGCTGGGTTAATGGAACGTTTTGGTATAAAAGAGGATACACCAATAGAACATCCTCTGGTAAGCAAGGCTATTAAGAATGCTCAAGTTCAAACAGAAGGTTATCACTTTGACATTAGAAAACACCTGGTAGAGTATGATGATGTAATAAATAAACATCGCGAAGTAATCTATGTAGAGAGAAAGAAAATATTGAGTGGTGCTGACTTAAAAGCAAACGTGACATCCATGATTAATGATGAAATACAGTCAGTTGTGGATGCTAATTACAACCAGAATGTGGATGATTTGAATATAGACGGTTTGTTGGAAGGTATTGAAACTATTTTTCCGATGCCAAAATCAGTTGTCCCCAACGACTCGGCAGGTAACCAAACAAATGTTACTGAGATTAATAAAAGTATCAACAGTTACGCGACTGATTTATATAATCAACGTGAACAAGAACTTGGCCCTGCTAATATGCGTGTAGCAGAACGATTAGTCATACTTCGTGTAATCGATAGGTTGTGGATAGAACATCTTACTGCGATGGATCACATGCGACTTGGAATAGGGTTACGAGCGGTGGCACAACAAAAACCACTGGATGTATACAAAAGAGAGGGTCATGTATATTTTGACACACTTCTGGCTGGGATTCG
>SDBU01003521.1_pt1 | contig 19862 bp, 15 predicted proteins | sample 2277071 | NCBI WGS metagenome assembly SDBU01 (sample SAMN10397929, study PRJNA504765) | marine sediment metagenome | isolation source: marine sediment core GS08_GC12, 126 cmbsf | place: Arctic Ocean: Gakkel Ridge, Loki's castle | collected 2008
GGTCGCGGGAATACTTCTCCAGTATCGCCGGCTCAGTCAGCACACTTTTCGCGCCAACGATTGCCCTTAGCCCCTCTTTAATGGCCTCTTTGACTTCGCTCATCTTAACCCTCCTTTTTCACCCCTTCCGGTTTCTTTTCTCTTGGTCTGACGAAAACCAGGCAGTCCGGGTTCATGATATCCTTGGGGTCAAAAACGTGTTTCATATTCCTCAGCATTACGTTAAAGTTGGGGCCGATTATGGAGCCAAACCAGGCTCCATGCGGCTCGTTTGGTGTCCAGTATCCCGAGGGATTTACCGGGGTTGACTTGATGACTTGAGCTACCAGCGGCAGTATCGTGCGGGCATAGTCCAACTGGTCGCCGTAAAAATCACGCTCATCCACCCACCAGTACCCCCGGTCATAGGCGTAGTACCAGGGCCAGGTGGTATTCATACTGGGGATGGGCTTATCCGCCATTACCACGATTGACTGCTGGAGCTCTTGCACCGCCACCATCTTATCAATAGGACCTCGGCCAAATGCAGACAGGGCGTATATGCCATGGCGAGCCCAGCGGACAAAGTTGCCACTCCGGAAGCAATCAAAATTGTAGTTGTCCATCTTCCAGCGGCGCTCTTCATCCAGGGGCTCACCATTGTTTTCCTCCATTATTTCCAGCAAGACCTTCTCTTCATAGTCCAGCTGGCGGGGTGAGAAGCCGGCAAGCATGATATAAATCCAGTGAGGCTCGTAGTAATTCTCATCGTAAAGTTTGGTTCCCGTGGCCAGTTTCGACTCGCCGCACATGGCATTCACTGACTTCATCGGTATGTTGCAGCCAATTCCAATTCCGGCAAAGGATAGCTGGTGACCAGCCCGGATGATATCTTCCGGCTTATCGAATCTGAACCAGTAGACCCGGTGGTTCCTGGGCACCGGGGGATGGGAATAGACCTCCTCAATAGGCCAGTCACCGCCCACCCAGGTGTGGAGTTTAATCATCACCTCGGTTACTACCCCGAGACCACCGAAGGCACCCATTTCCCAGATACCCTTAAGGTCTGGTCCCGGGCCGTACCAGTAGGCAGGGTCATCTTGAGCCATGCCGGTTGAGCCGGTGCGGATAATGTCCCCGTTGGGCAGGACCACGGTGAAGGAGTGGAGCGACCTGATGCCATGCCCGTAGGCGAGGGCCGTCTGGTACGTCCCACCATAGGCTAAAATGTTGGAGATAAGGTTGTTGCTCGAGGGGGCGGCGGGGGTGCCGCCGTTCCACAGCCCGAGCTTCATGCACTCGGCCTGCACCCGGGCATAGCTTACCCAGGGCTGCATGCGGATAAACTTGTTCTCCTCATCTATCTCTAGGATTCTGTCCATCCGCTTGAGGTCCATGGTCATGGTTCGGGGTCTTCTGGGGATGCAGACCCCGGTCAGGTTATCGCCGGAGCCCATGGGGATAACGTTGACTGCGTAGCGGTTGGCGATGCGCAGCACCGCCTGTACCTCCTCGGTACTTGAGGGAAGGACGATTAAGTCGGGAATGGCCAGCGGGTCCTTATTCATTTTTCTGACGGTTATCGAGGGATGAGGGTCGCGGCTGTAGCACTCACGAATGATAATGTCATCGCTGACAAAATCAGGACCGACTACTTCAGCTATTGCCTGGTAGACATAAGGTTCTATCAATTCAATCTGCCTCCTTCCGCTTATTAGCCCGGCTAATATCTAGCCGCTTTTTTTGATGACGCCCGAGACGCAAGGTACAGTAATTAATATACTTTGTTCTTATCTCCCCGGGGCGGCAGGATTTTTTGGACAAACATTAATAGTATATTCAATAGGGCTAAATATTGTCAAGAAAAATGCCGCCCGGTTTCTCCCGCCCAGTTTAGAGTTGGCTTTGGTTGACTTTATTACCATCCTTAAATTACAATAATACAAACTTAGATTATCCCGCTCGGACCTGGATAACCACTGGAACCCCTAAACCGGCTCAGCAAGAAGAAATAATGGCATGAGAGAGGGGATTAGTTTGAAATTGAGAGGCGTTTCTATTATTGGCATTGGCTCTACGCCTTTTGGGGTGCTGAAAGGGGAGACCCTCCAGTCAATGGCGAGCAAAGCCTGTAACGAAGCGATAAAGGATGCCGGGATAGACCGGGAGCAGATTGAGGCCTTCTATCTGGGTAACTATATATCAGGGATGATTGACGGGCAGGAGACTATTGCCCCCCTGGTGGCTAACAGCCTGGGACTGAGGGGAGAGATACCCAGTACCAAGGTGGAGGGGGCATGCAGTTCCAGTTCCATAGCGCTGAGACAGGGCTATCTGCTGGTTGCCGCCGGAGTCTATGATATCGTCCTGGTGGCGGGGGTGGAAAAGATGACCGCTGCCTCGACGGAAAAGATTACCATGTCCCTGAGTGCCTCCCTGGACCATGAAACAGAGGGGCTTTCCGGGCTTACTTTCCCCGGCTTCTGGGCGCTGATGGCTCGGAGGCACATGTATCAATTCGGCACTACCATAGAACAGATTGGGATGGTCTCCGTCAAGAACCATAATAACAGCGTGGTCAACCCCAGGGCTCGATTTCGTAACCCGGTAACTCTGGAGAAGGTACTGAACTCCCGACTCATTGCCGACCCGCTCAAACTCTATGATTGCTGCCCGACCAGTGATGGTGCGGCGGCGGCGGTTATCTGCGCCACAGAGATGGCTAGGGAATATAACGATAAGGCGGTGGAGATTGTGGGCTCAGCGCAGACCACTGGTAGTTGTACCCTCTACGGCATGAGTGAGCGCACCAGTCTGCCCGCCACTATACTTGCCGCCAAACAGGCCTACGATATGGCCGGCCTCAAGCCCGGTGACATCGACGTGGTGGAGCTTCACGATTGCTTCAGTATCGCCGAGATTGCCGACAGCGAGGACCTGGGCCTTTTCGAAAAGGGAACCGGAGGTCGTGCCGTGGAGAGTGGGATAACCCAGTTGGGCGGGAAGCTTCCGATAAACCCCAGCGGCGGCCTTCTATCCAAGGGGCACCCGGTGGGAGCCACCGGAATGGGTCAGGTCTACGAGATAGTAAAGCAGCTCCGCGGGGAGCATGAGAATCAGGTGAAGGGGGCGGAAATCGGGCTGACCCATAATGCCGGGGGCACCGGCGCGGTATGCACCGTGCACATCCTGAAGAAGAGCTAATTATGGAAAACGGTTCTAATCAACTGATGGTCATCAAATGTAAAGGGTGTGACCGGCTTTTTATGCCGCCCAAGTATATCTGCCCTGAGTGCGGCGGCCCGGAACAGGAAGAGGTGCGGTTGAGCGGAAGGGGTGTTATTTCCACCTACACTACGATAAGGGTGCCGCCATCGGGCTTTGAGGACCAGGTGCCCTACGACTTAGTCGTCGTCGACCTTGCCGAGAAGCTCAGCGTAACCGGCCGCCTTGCTGCCGAAGAGGGTAAAGAGCCAGAGATAGGTGCTCCGGTCTCCTTTGTGAAAAAGGAAAGTGGGGCATATTGGTTTAAGCTTGAAGCTTAGATGTGTGCTTTGAGGAGGAATAATGTCCAGTAAGAGGAAAGAAAAATTAGTATCTGTGGAGGAGGCCGCCAGGGTAATAAAAGACGGGATGACCATCATTGTTGGTGGTCTTCTATCGGTCAACCACTCTATGGCAATCATCCGCCAGATAATCAAGAACGGGACGAAAGACCTGACCGTAATCGGGGCGGCCTCTACCGGGCTGGAGGTAGACCTGCTCATCGGGTCTGGATGCACGCGGGTGGTAAACACCTCCTATCTCTCCGGTGAGCATTTTATCGGAGTGGGGCCGTGCTTCCGCCGGGCAGTGGAGAAAGGGGAAGTGGAGCTCTGGGAGCAAAGCGAGGGGGGGTTATACTCGGGCCTCCGGGCAACGGCGATAGGACTGCCCTTTATGCCCATCAGGGGAGGAATAGGCACCTCGCTCACTGAGCTTAACCCCGAGATTAAGGTCTTCAATGACCCCATCAAGGGGGAGCCGCTGATAGCTGTACCGGCCATCAAGCCCGACGTAGCGCTGATTCACGTGCAGCGTGCCGATGTCTACGGCAACGGGCAGCATCTGGGGGGTATCCACGGAGACCGCCTGATGGCTGAGGCCTCGGATACCGTCATCCTCACGGCGGACCGCATTGTCTCCAACGAGGTAATCCGCCAAAATATGTACATGACCACTATTGCTAATGCTGAATACGTTGTGGAAACCCCCTTCGGGTCTCATCCCTTCGCCAGTCAGGGCATGTACGCCGAGGATGAGGAGCACCTGGCGGAGTATGTGGCCGCCGCCGAAAAACATCGCCAGGGTGACTCTACAGATTTCAAGAAATACCTGGACAAATATGTGTATGACCCCCCAACCCATGAGGACTACCTCGAGGTTATCGGGCTAAAGAAGCTGCTGGCACTCCAGCGGGTTTATGACTACTTCTTAACATAGGGAGGGTGAAAGTGACACAGCATACCGGTGATTTTAGTGAAAAAGAAATGATGGCGGTCTTCTTTACCCGGGATATGAAGGATGGAGAGATAGTGTGCTCTGGCGCCAATACGGAGATTTGCTTTGCCTCCTGCTTCCTGGCCCAGAAAATGCATGCCCCCAATCTCATCCTCACCCTGGGGGCCAACTGCTTCTACTGCAATGTTTCCGATAGAGATTGCACTCTCTACCCGTCATCGGGTGACTACCGGAATATCCAGTGGGCGGAGTCAAGATATCAGCATCCGGATATCTTCAATTTCCTGCCCCGGGCCGACCACTGGTTCGTGGGCGGCAACGAGGTGGATAAGTACGGCAATACCAACATGATGGGCGTCGGCTATGACCCCGTTACCCGGCGATGGAAGTTTCGGGGTCCGGGAGGGGTTGGCATCATTGATGTCTCGGCTCTGGTAAAGGATAACTATGTCTTTGTTATGCGTCATGACCGGCGTACCCTGGTGGACAAGGTCGAATATATATCGGCGGTGGGTTTCATTGATGGCCCCGGCGCCCGTGAGCGGCTGGGTCTGCTGGGTAACGGGCCGAGATACATTGCCACCCCTAAAGCTGTCTTTGATTTTCATCCCGAAACCAAGCGGGCGCGACTGTTCAAGCTGATGCCCGGGGTGAGCCTGGACTGGGTGGTGAAGAATACCGGCTTCGAGATTGTAATGCCCGGGGGAAAGGTGGGGGAGGTGGAACCGCCTACTCTGGAGGAAATCACCATCCTCCGTTCCATAGATAAGTTAGGCCTCTGCCGAAAGTAGGGGTTCAGTCCCGGCAGACGCGATGGGGGCAGCCACTACCGGTGGCTGCCCCTTAATAAATAGTTCTTCTTAAATAGGCGGTAGCTCAGTAAAGTTTGTGGCAGGGGGGTATTCAGAAGGAAGATGACCGAACTCTCTGAAGAGCAGAGAAGCATCAGGCGAATGGTTGAAGAGTTTGCCGAGAAAGAAATCGCTCCCTGGATTAGCGGTTGGGATAGGGATGCCGTGTTTTCACGGGAGATATGGAATAAGGCGGTTGGCTTGGGGTTGGGTGGGGCTATGGTACCGGAAGAATATGGCGGAGCCGGTCTGGACCATTTAACCTTTGTTCTCATAATAGAAGCCATGTGCTGGAAATCAAAGAGTTTCTGGACTAACACCTTGGTTATCCACTACGGTGTTGAGGGTGTGCTCGTTGAGCATGGCACCGAGGAGCAGAAGCGAAAATTCCTTCTCCCGCTGGTTAGCGGGGAGAAATTAGCCGCCTTTGCCCTGACCGAGCCAAATGTGGGCTCCGATGCCACGGCTATTGAATCAACGGCGGAATTACACGGCGATGGATATGTGTTGAACGGAACGAAGCGATTTATCAGTGGTGCCGGGGAAGCGGAAATTTACCTGGTTATGGCCCGGACGGATAAGACCATTATGGGAGCCAGGGGAGTATCAAGCTTTATTGTGGAGAAAGGAACTCCCGGTTTTTCCTTTGGTCGAAGGGAAAATAAGATGGGCTTTATGTACTCACATACCGGTGATTTGGAATTTGAGGATTGCCGGGTTCCGCAGAGTAACCGGATTGGCGCTGAAGGTGCCGGGTTCTATAACGCCATGGGCGCCAACGAACGGATTAGGCTGGGTGTGGCAGCGGGTGCCCTGGGCCTGGCTCAGGCGGCTTTGGATGAGGCCGTGGAATATTCCAAGCAGAGGGTCGCTTTTGCTGTCCCCATCGCCAATTTTCAGGGGCTTCAATTTATGATGGCGGATATGGATACGCAGATAGAAGCGGCGCGGCAGCTAACCTACCATGCCGCTCGTCTGAGAGACCAGGGCCTGCCCGCCGGGCGGGCAGTTTCCATGGCTAAACTACTGAGTACTGAAGTGGCGATGAAAGTGACTACTGACGCTGTTCAGATATTCGGCGGCTATGGCTACACCAAGGACTATCCGGTGGAGCGTCTGATGCGAGAGGCCAAGTTAGGCCAGATAATTGAGGGGACGAGTCAGATTCACCAGATAATAATTGCCCGTTACTTGCTTGGTCGGGAGCTGGCCAAAACCAGATACTAGTGTCTCCTGTAAAACCGGTTCACTATCCAGTGATAGGGTTTTGCCGTTGCGGTGTAGCTAAGACACTTTAGCCCTAAAATAGAAAGGAGCCTCCCGTCTTCCGGGAGGCTCCTGGCTGCCCGTTGCCCTATTGTTCTCTATAGTGGGAACTGTCCTTGCCTTATGCCTTTTTCACTGTGGTGGTGCCGGGCCTGAGCACGCAGTGGCAGAGTGAAGAAACAGGTGCTGCCCTTGCCCTTCTCACTTTCCATCCAGATTCGCCCGCCGTGCGCCTCTATCAGTCCCTTGCAGATTGCCAGACCCAATCCCATACCCACGGCCCCGGTGCTAAGTCTTTGCTCAATACGGTACATCCGGTCAAATACTCTTTGCAGTTCATTAGTGGGGATACCTATCCCCTGGTCGGTGACGCTAATCAGGAGTTTTTTACCACGTCGCCGGGCTGATACCGTCACTTCTGTTCTTTCTGCGGAATACTTGCAGGCATTGTCGATGAGGTTATCCAGTACCTGCCGGATGCGTCGGGCATCAGCCGTTACCCTGGGTAGTCTCTTGACCACATTGGCAACTACCTTATGGCCGGGAGCTCTGACCTGGGCCTCGGCTACGGCATCCCTGAGCAGTTTCAGGATGCTGGTGTCCACCATCTCCAGCTTTAGCAGTCCGGCATCCCGTCGGGACATGTCCAGGAGACGGTCCACGAGCTCACAGAGTCGGTCCGTAGCGCTGTCTGTGGATCGCAGGTATTCCCGTTTCTCTTCAGGAGTGAGCTTTTCTTCATAGTCCACGAGCATGGTAGAGTAGCTTTTGATGATAGCCAGGGGGGTACGTAGCTCGTGGGAGACGGTAGAAAGAAGGTCGCTCTTAAACTTGTCTAACGCCTTATATTCAACCGTTTCCTTCTTAAGCCGCTTCAGCTCGGTGATGTCCATAAAGTTTCCCAGAACGGCTCGTCTGCCTTCATACTCGATGGAGTTGACCGTGCCCATTATATATCTGATGTCCCCGGCTTTGTTAATAACCCGGTACTGATACGGGACAACTTGCTTTCCTTTTAACCTGGCGATGGCATTGGCTCTGACCACGTATCTGTCGGCGGGGAAGACATAGCCCATAGGGTCTGTGTCCAATAGTTCTCTTTGGCTGTAACCCAGGAGCCGCTGAAACTGCGGGTTGACATAATGAAGTTTCCCGTCCTGCGTAATGTAGATGCCTATTGGTGAGCTATCGCACACGGTATGGAACAATTCTTCTGCCTGTTTCCGGGCTCTCTCCTCTCTATCGCTCTGCAATCTCGCATTTAGGATAGGTGCTATATGATTGGCGATGGTTTCCAGCACCTGGATATCCTCTTCGTTATAGTTCACCGGCTTGTTGGCTACTGCGAGAAGGCCAGTAACCTTCCCCTCATAGGTAATTGGCACGACCAGAGCCCGGCTGATGAGAATATGCCCCTCGGGTATGGGCAGGGGCTTATTGGAATAGAGGGTCTTCTTCTCTATGAGAGCGCGGCCCCAGATGCCACCCCATTTCTCACGGGGGAACAGGATGTCCTTGTCGGGAACCTGGCGCTGGTCCCAGATACCCCTGGTCATAGAGGGGCAGACCAGGTCGCCATGCTCGTCTAGGTAGCCAAAGACACCGTACTTGCTTTCCATGCGCTCCAGAATAACCCGTAACACTTCACCATATATTTCCTCGTTGGGGAGGGCGAGGAAGATATTGGCGACCTGGTTTCTGATGGCCAGGTCTTGCTCTGACCTTCGCAGGTCATCCTCCGCTCGCTTGCGCCCGGCAACCTGTTTGATAAGAGCTATAAGATGCTCCATGTTGAGTGGATTGGTTTCATAGGCTATTATGTGCTTCTGCCCGATGGCTTCAATGGCAGTTTCCACTGAAGCATGGCCGGTGATGATGACACACTCTATTCCGCGGGATAGTTCAGATAGCTTTTCGACCAGTTTTATACCCGGTATGTCAGGTAGCTTGGTGTCAATAAGGGCCAGCTTAAATAGCTTGTTACGGCAGTGAATTATTGCAGTTTGGCCATCATGGGCAACCGAAGCAGTGAAGCCTTCCAACTCCATGATACGCTGTAGGTTTGAAGCCATGTTCACATCATCATCAACAATGAGTATGTCAAACTTTCGCTCCATAACGCTACCCGGTCGGACACTCTCCAGGCTTTCTTCAGGTTCCTTGAAAGTGCTCCCTATCTTTCTGCTCCCCAGTCTGCTCAGCGAGCGAAACTAGCTCATCCAAGTATTGCTTATCATGCCATCTGTCAAAAATTATGTAACTTTAGTCAATATTGATTTTTGGATAATAACAATTTATCAATACAACACTACATTGAAGTGTGCCAGTTGTCAAGTTTAATTGCTTATTGGCAATATCAAGGGGGTGCCTGGGAAACGGTTGGCTTGGCCATATTGATACGAACCATCTATAGCCTTCGTGAGCGGGTAAGCCTTTCTTTTCCCGGTGAAGCTCCTGAGGAGGTGGTAAACATAGGCTTTTTCAGTGGTGATTTGGGGCGATGACGGTTAGGGTTATACCGGTGAGTGGGATGGGATAAGATGGAATGTTTGGCCTGATTGAACTTCGTTACGGAGTAACGCTAAAATGTCACAAAAAAGCCCGGTCTGGGCCACTGGTGCGGTAAGGGTAAGCCGGTCCAACTAGATGTAGGGTTTGACGAGGGTTTCGGATGCCGCCTGTTGGAACTCGTTAAGGGCTGTAACCGTCATAAAACGGAGACGGATTCTGCGGTAGTCTAGTTACGACAAAGGGTATCCTCTATCTGGGACATCAAATCAGCCGCGCTATAAGGTTCAGTGAGGTAACTGTCAGTGCTCAGGTCCAGGCTTCTAACCGTGTCTTTTCCGGTATCCCAGGTGCTGAGCATTATTACTGGGGCTTGGCACCATTGGCGGATACGCAAGCAGACTTCAATACCATCCAGCCAGGGCATCAGGATGTCCAGGATTATGAGGTCGGGAAGGGACCTGTCTACCACTTCTTTAAGGTCCTCTTCGATATCTCCAATACTGGTCACCTGATAACCATTCTCGGGGAGATTGTGCTGGAGGAGTCCCAGCAATTCTGGTTCACTACTTACAATAAGTATTTTATTTTTGGCCATCATGTTACCTCTTTGCCCGGAGAATGGGATTTCTCAAATCCAATATCAGGCTATCACCCACGTGGTAAACAGGGCATAAAGGTCAATACCACTGGCGTAAACATCCTGTAAACAATTGGGTGAGTAACTCAGGAGGGATATTCCTGGCGAACAGGGAGCTAACATGGCGGCCGGTAGAGGTGGCGACCTGCCTCACTAAATATATGGGCAGAGTGGTACAAAGACGTCACAAATGGTTTAACGCTGGCTGGGGCGAAGGTCTTTCACGCGGGGGCAAGTCAGGTCCCGGCAACGCTATCGTGAGGACGTCAAGCCGCCGTCTGCCGGCGGTGTTATCGGGACGTTTGTCCAGCCATGCATACACCTATTTAATACCTTTGAGATTCATAGTCTGCTTATAGTAATTGTCGCAGGAATCTCGATTGTCTGATTTCTTGGACATACGAGTGAGTGGCCGAGTGGGGAAGAGGCTGTCAGTAATTATGACCAGATGAAAATTAGTATTGTGATATACTTCGAATATAAATTCGGGGAGGTGATTAATGATTAAAGTTCAAATTCAAATGGAAATCGAAGCACCACCCGAGACAGTATTCGATCTATTGGCCGACCACACCAAGCATCCTCTTTGGGATCCTCATATGATTGACGCAAAACTTTACACAGAAGGACCTATCAAAAACGGATCTACAGGTATAACTATTGGTGAATGGAGGGGTAGAAGAGTAGAAAGTGATATTTATTATGATGCGTACGACAGACCGAAATGGGTTTCTGGCGGAGCAACATCTGGAAGTGTAAAAGGTAAGATGACTTGTGAATTTATCCCAACTGAAAAGGGAACAAAAATCAATTGGCGATTCGAGGCAGAATTTAGAGGATTTATGCGACTCTTTGAACCGTTCATGAAGTCAACATTGATTAAGCAAAGAAAAGAAACCCTGGAAGCTTTAAGCGATTATATAGCCAGGAATAAATAGCCTGGTCTATTCTATTAGGTCGCTACTATTGTGCGAACATGGGCGCGACGGTGTGATGGTAATTTTAAGCCGGCGGTCTCCGCCAGTCAGGCAAGGAAGAGATATCTTTCTAGGCCTCTTCTTCTCACTTGAGACTCTTTCTTATCATCTCCACTACCCGCAGGGCGCTATCAGCCGCGCCGGTGGTTCCCGCTAACCCAGGACCCAGTATGGTGTCCCCCACGTTATACAGGTTTTTAACCGGTGTCTCCGGGGGCATGCCCATGCCGGGCCGGGTTTTAACGTCAGTAAGCGGGTGGTCGCGATTACGCGCCTCCATTCTCAGGATTCTCCCGTGCTTCTCAAATCCGGGGAGCTGTTCCTTAATGTCCAGGGTTACCTGTCTCACCTCTTCATCAGTATCCATATCAACCTCAGAGGAAACAGGAGAAGCCAGGCCGAAGAGCAGGTGCTGACCGGGGGGCGCCAGCGCCGGGGCAATGCTGCTCAGCGGGACAAAACTTTTGATTCGCCGTGTTCCGGTAAGCATGAGGATGGCGGCTGACCCGTCTTCTGGCCACAATGGTCTATCACTGGCTATAAAACAAATGATACAGGGGTGAGGCCGGTGCCTTAGCCTCAGCGTTCTCAGATATCCCTCATTAAAGTTTTCGTCTCCCGCCAGGTCCACGGTAATCTTCGCACCGGCATTACTGACCACTACCCTGGCCGGTATTTCAACCTCACTACCGTCCTTCTCCACGACTATTCCCTGGGCGGCTCCCCGGTTTACCAGAATCCGTTTAGCCGGGCAGTTAATCCAGACATCGCCGTTGCGCTTGACTACTTCGGCCAGACTCTCCATGTTGACCAGGTTGCCATGGGGAGCCACCCCTACGTCGCGGCCACCCCCCATCTTGACGAACCAGGCAAACATGGCTGAAGCCGCTACTTCATACGTATGACAGCCCAGCAGGGAACAGGAGATGGTATCAAATATGTCATGAGCCAGTTCGTTATCGGTATACTGGAGGAGCCAGTCTTTGAAGGTTAGCGTCTCCTTTTCCGGGTTAGTGATGCCCTTACGGAAGGCACCCATTATCTTTTCCTTGCCGCCCGCCTTGATAAGACCGCCCATCAGCTTCGCCCGGTCAACATCCAGCTTACCGAGGATATCAAACATGGTTGAGATTGACCCCTTGGGTGGCATTTCATGGTCCTTGCCCACCAGCCGATAAAACAGTGGGGGGACGTCAACCAGTTCGACTTCAATCCCAACTCGTTTAAAGATTTCGTCTACCTCGTCGCCACGGTGTATCGCCAGCGCGCCGGTAGGGAGCTTGAAACCTTCGTACTCATCGGTGGACATTCTGCCCCCGACGCGACCTAACCTTTCCACTACCAACGTCCTGTATCCTTGTTGAGCTAACAGGGCGGCGGCACCCAGGCCACCAATACCGGAACCGACCACGACCACGTCATGCTTTTCTTGCTGCATCCAGTTACCTCCAGTTTGCTTTATTTCTCAGCCGGCTCCATTCTCTCTATGTTTATGAAGCGGGTGGGGTTGGCGACATTATTTGGGTCCAGGGCCTGCTTTAGCCTGGCGGCTATCAGGTGGATATTGGCAAAGATTGGCCCGCTGCGGTTATACGGGGCAAAAGCAACGAAATAACCGGGAATCTGCTGTTCCTCACTGGTCGCCATCACATCCTGTAGAATTCCGGTCACGGCTATTACATCAGTCTCGTCTACTTTTTGGCGGGGAACATCCATCTCGGTTACGGCAAAGTGTCCCAGGTCATAGGGCGCAACCCAGGCCGGGTGGTTGCTATCCAGCAGGGGCGGGGTGTATTTATCCAGGATTGACCAGCCCAGCTCAGAAGCCCTTTCCCAATCATCAAGCGAGTCCAGGGTTATGTCAGCGGTGTAGAAGCCTCCCGCCGTCCGTGCCATCCGGCAGCCGTTGGTATCCCTTATCCAGTTGTTGGCCGCATAAGGGACCCACTTCTGGTACACCTCTTCCGGTAGCAATTTGCCGCCGGTCTCCTGGATAATCTGCATAAGCACCTTTTCCTCGTACTCCAGCTGTTTCTCCGAGGCAAATCCCCAGAGACAGATAGCCACACAGTTCCCGACGTTTTTCTGCCAGTATTCCTCCACCCAGGTGCTCCAGTACTCCTCAAAGGACTTTGCCCACCACCAGTTGTAGTAAGTCGGCGGCCAGGAGTGCAATATGCCGCCAATCTCGCATTTACTTATCTCGCGTATGGTTTCAATCGCTTCTTTAAGGGTGGGATAGGTAAAGAGATACCAGCGGAATCTATCCGCAGGCAGTTCACACCTTTTATCCGGTGTTACCCCCTCGGTGGGCAGTACATCCGGACCGGGCCAGGGATAAAGCTTGATGGCTATCCTGGTGACTACACCCAGAGTGCCTCTATTGCCTACCATACCTCTCAGCAGGCCCCTTAAGTCGGCTCCCGGACCCTCTCCCCAGAAATATCCCGCTCCAGGGATAGCCAGTGAGCCCGTTCTTATAATCTCACCACTGGGCAGGACCCACTCCACGCCTAGCAGGTTGCGGGCGCCGAATCCGGTGCGGTAGGACGTGCTGTGTATCCCGAGGAAAACATGGTTTGCTAGGCTGGAGGTTTGAGCGCCGGCCTCGGGGATGCCGTTGACCAGCCCTCTCTTCATAGCTTCCGCCGACACCTGAGCGTGGGTGACATAGGGCTCAATAACGGCATACATGTTCTTCTCGTCTATCTCTATCCGGTTCATTCTCTTGGGGTCAATCATGCACCAGTACGGCTTGGCCGCCGAATAGGCCGCCAGCAGTAGCCCGGTACCAAATATCACATAGGGGAACCGGTAGCGATTAGCCAGCCTGACTATTTGCTGTACGTCTTCAGTGTTGCCGGGCAGGACGATAAACTCAGTTTTTCCTTTGAGCATAAAAGCTGGTGTCTGCGACTCCCGGTTATAGGCTTCGATTACTGCCGGGTCATCAGAAACATGGTCAGCACCGAGGACGTTAATCAGCTCTTCGTATATCAGCTTATGCTTTTCGTCGCCCGATGGCACCAGTTGTCACCTCTTGTAGATATGGGGGATAAACGCTAACTAAGAATTCTAGCGTTATTTCTCTCAGGAATCAAGTAGAGCTAGTTGCGAAACTCAGCGGAAGTGGTAGAATTGGGGTATGTCCTTTAGGATACCAAGCATCATTACCATTGTGTCATTCTTACTTGGGGGTGGCCTTTTGATAACCCCCCCTGAGGTAAGATATATTATCGGTATCCCGATGCTGGGCTTAGGTATACTGATGTTGCTATGGATATCTTCTGCGTGGTTGGGATTTAGGCGAATAGGAAAACTAGTGAATGCGAGGGTTCATTGCAGACTTATTAAGACTGACTTCCAAGCGATAGGGATGGCTAGCCCTTGTATAGACTTTTATTTTAATGTCCATAGCTGCCTATCTACAAAAATAACATTGAGCGGTGGGAAGCGAGGTGAATTAAATAGTGTTGGCCTTGAGGTATGGAGGGATAATTGGTTAGTAGATACTAAATACCGAGAAGTTATTAACCCAGATGTCGATACGGAAATTAAAGTTAGTTATTACGTCTCCCAAGCACATCATAGTCTTATGTCGGAACTCGCCTTTAGTGCTAAGGATAATCCACCTATCCACGAGTTTACATTTGAAGATATGTATTTAGAGGTTAAGGCTCGAACATTAAAATTTGAGCGTAATGTCGGTTGGTTACAATTATCTCAGTCCCCCGTAGAAATAATTGTTCCAGACCATCCGACATTTAAAAGAACTAGGCAGGTATACAAACATGATAAGGGGTTATAATTATGCCCCCCAAAAACGAGAAAGAAAAATCTTAAGCATAAACACATTGCCTAACAGAGGTCATTTGATTATCGAGAGCACTATGCAGGGCTTGTACTTGAACAGCAATAAGCGAAACGCTAAAACGGTTAGAAAGGGTTGAACTGGCGTGATTGGCACGAGGTATACCAAAGAGCTGATTAATGACTATGTAAGAAGGGGGTTCTGGGACCCCGAATTGCTGATAACCGACCTCTCTGAGCGGTGCGCCCGGGACTATCCTGATGAGGAAGCGGTTTAAGCCGAGGAAATTCATTTAGTCGGTATATTGGCTAATCTGGTATCGGAGGTCAAAGTGGAGCAGGTTTACGGACATACCGGGAAAATTCTACGGGTGAATCTAAGTAGGGGGGAGTTTGGCATCGAGACCGAAGCTCCGGCTACCTTGAGGAAATATCTCGGCGGCGTGGGGCTTGGGGCAAATATCCTTTATCACGAAGTGCCGCCGGGGGCAGGCTGGTCTGACCCGGAAAACCGAATTATTCTCGCTTCCGGACCTCTGGGCGGGACTAAAGTGATGGGCTCAGGCAACTTTTCCGTTGTTACCCGGGGTGCCCTGACCGATGGCCCCACTTCTACCCAGGCTAACGGGTATTTTGGCGCCTATATAAAGTTTGCCGGGTTTGATGCCGTCATTGTCCAGGGCAAAGCCCCGGAGCTTTGCTATATCTATATCCACGACGGTCAGGCGGAACTCAGGGATGCCGGACACCTGGCCGGTAAGGATACCTGGGAGACTGAGGACCTGATTAAAGAGGAGCTGGGGTTCAGTTCTCAAGCCATGAGCGTCTTCGGCATAGGCCCCGCCGGGGAGAACCTGGTGAGGTTCGCCGCGCTGGTTGGTGACCGGGGGCATGTGGCGGCTCATAACGGTCCCGGCGCAGTTATGGGTTCCAAGAACCTGAAGGCTATTGCCGTGGCCCGGGGAAAAGGGAGAGTCAGGGTTTATGACGCCGCCAAGCTCTCCTCGCTGAGCAAGCAGATGTTTGAGGTAATAAAAAACGACGCCGGGTGGGCTCAGACCTATCACTACGGTACGCTTTGGATTATGGGGGCTCTGGTTGCGGCTGGGGGCCCCGGCCCTTTCGGCCTGGGCGGTATTTATAAAAACTACAGAACAACGGTGTCCCCGATGAGCGAAGAGGAAGCTAAGACCTTTAGCCCTGACTTCCTCCGGGAGCGGCTGACGGTGGTCAGGCGTCATCCTTGCTGGGGATGCCAGATGCATCACTGTGACATAATACGTATCCCGGAAGGACCCTATGCCGGTGCTGAGGGTGAAGAGCCGGAGTACGAGGGCTATGCGGCGGTTGGAACTCAAATAGGTATCTGGGATGGTATTACCGCCACCGCCCTCTGTAATGAGGTTGACCGCCTTGGCCTGGATATTAACGAGACCGGTTGGGTTCTGGGCATGGTGATGGAGTGCTACGAGAAGGGGCTACTTACCAGAGCGGATACCGATGGTCTGGAGATGACCTGGGGAAATGTGGAGGCGGTGCGGGCCATGATTAATAAGATTGCTCACCGCCAGGGGGTGGGTAATATGCTGGCGGAGGGAGTGATGCGGGCGGCGCAGAGCATCGGCGGAGAGGCTACCGATTTTGCCGTTCACAGCCAGAGTGGCAATACACCGGTGAGTCATGACCACCGCACGGCGTGGGCCTATCTGCTTGATATGTGCGTATCTAATACCGGTACTTCCGAGGTGCACCTAATGCCGCGAACGAACTTCCTGGGATTTAGCTCGCCCGGTGACCCCTACTCCCACCGGGAGATAGCTTCCATGGTGGCTGAGGTCAAGGGGTTTACCCCGTTTATGGATTCCCTGGGCGTGTGCCGCCAGTCCAACCGGGATGTGCCTGAACTGCTGGTTGGCATGTTGAACGCGGGCACCGGCTGGGACTTCACTTTTGAGGAGGGGATGCAGGTAGGGCTGCGGGTGGTTAATCTACTCCGCGCCTTCAATATCCGCCGTGGTTATAAGCCTGAGGTAGAAGCTCCCTCACCACGTTACGGTTCTATAGTTCCTGATGGTCCGGCCAGGGGTAAAGATATTGCCCCGGTACTGGACGAGATGCTGGATATATATTATCGTGAGATGGGCTGGGACCGGGCTACGGGTAAACCTCTGCCGGAGACTCTCCAGAAACTGGACCTGGCGGATATTATTCCTGACCTGTGGCCCCCAAAAAGCTAGAGGGTAAGACCCGCTATCCGCCTTGCGGTCTATCTATCCTGACATCGACAACTGCCGTCTGGCCGTGGTGTACCCGCTCCAGGGCATCCTTCAATGCTGTCTTAAGAGCCGAAGGGTCTTCTACCTTCTGCCCGTAGCCGTGAGCCGCCTGGGCGATTAAGGCATAGTCTGGGGGTTGTACGATATCTAACCCTGCCCAGCCCGCAATTTTCTCGGCGAAGTTGTCCTCGCCGTGAGCAAGTTGCAGGTTTTTCCTGACCGCGTTGTATCCCCCATTGTTAAAGATGACGCAGAGGAAAGGAGCATGGTAGACACCGGACGCCCACAAGGCGGCGGTCGGACAGCCATAGATAAAGGCGCCATCAGCTACCAGGCTTACCACCGTCTTATCCGGGGCTGCCAGCTTGGCGCCGAGGGCGGCCCCCAGTCCCCACCCCAGGCTGGAGCCACCACTGCTGAATAGCGTCCCTGGCTTGGTTCGGTGAATCTGGCGCAGCACTGATGCGGAGCTGGTGACGGTTTCATTCAGGATAATTGTATCCTCGTCTATTACTTCAGCTATGGATTTACTCAGCCATTCCGGAGTGATTGTTCTTTGTTCCGCCGGGCTTATCGCCAAATCCCGCCACTCGGCTTGTAGCTGCTGGTACTCCTTTTGCCGTTGCTGAAAGCGCCTTTGAAATTCAGTCCGCTGTCCGGACGTCGATTTCTGGCGGATAAGTTCGGTCAGAACAGGAATTGCCTTGCTTGAGTCGGCCTCTAGACTAATGTCCACGGGGAAGCCCCACGTAGGCATATTCTGCTTAATCGGGTCGATGTCAATCTGAATGATTTTCGCCTCTGGTCCGGGTTTGGCCTGGATGGGGAGATATGGTATATCATGGTCAATAATGAGGATGACATCAGCATCCTTCAGGTATGGACCGGGATTAATGCCGCGCCAGAGGGGGTGCCGGGCAGGAAAGTTCATGTGGAAGTCAGAGGTAACTACCCGGGCACCCAGGGTTTCGGCTAATTCTACCAGTGAAGCCACTGACTCCGTATTTCTGCCGGAGTAACCGGTAATTATGAGCGGTTCCCTGGCTGATGTCAGCAGTTCGGCTACTTTGGCCAGCATGTCGGTATCAGCCTGGGGGGTCAACGCTGCGGAATATCGGGCGGGGTCGGGAATTTGCACCTTCTCGACCCTCTCCATAAGCACCTCCCGGGGTAGAGTAAGGTAGACCGGCCCGCATGGTTCAGTGTTAGCAACCTGGAAAGCGCGCTGTATTACATGGTGAATATTCTCGTTTAAGCGCAGTTCGTATTCCCATTTAACATAACCGCGCACTATGCCTGCCTGGTCAAACGGCTCTTGCCACCACATTACCTGCCGGTTGCGTCCGCCGGGCTTTTCTCCCTCAAAGGTAGAGGGCGACCGTCCGGCGCAAAATATGACGCCAATTCGCCCTCGCTGGGCATTGTGCAGCGCGCCGCCAACCTGCTGGGTGCCCACGTCTACGTGCACGAGGACAACCTGAGGCTTTCCCGAGACCATGAAATACCCGTGGGCCGCCGCCATGGCCACTTGCTCGTGGGGACAGAGAATTATTTCCGGATGGCGTTTGCCCCGCGTTCTGAATTTAGCCAGGGCTTCTTGTATGGGAACGGTATCCGACCCCGGATTTAAAAAGATACAGTCTACGCCGTTAGCACTCAGCAGCTCTACGAAAGCTTCTGCCCCAGTATCCACTGGTACCCATTTCGTCATATCGCTCCTTTCTCATAGCCCTTCGGCTAGAACCTTGGCATTACTTTTCTTCCCGGTTAATTCCCCCGGGTGTCTCAAACCTCACTCACCCAGTGTTTTAAGTATACCTCGTTTTCTTGGTTAGTCCAACTTGTCTTTAACGTTCCGAGCTTCTATAATTACGGAGGTTAAACAGAATAACTTGTGAGTGACATTCTCTTTTCAAGATAAAAGCCTTGAGCGCCCTTCTCTATAGGATGCCGCGGATTCACCAGATTACCGGGGCTAGACTTTTCCAGGCTCTCCAGAAGAGAACGGTGTGGCCACTCCCTTACGAGATATCGCGTTTTGTTTCCGCGGTTTCATTTCCACTTGCCCTATTTCCTGAAGGTTGCACTTCAAATGTACTTTTCACAATCGGCGTGGTAGGATATGAAAATATGCGTTCAATCCGGCAACGAAGCGGGCCCCATTATGCCTGGATTATATTAGGTGCTATATGGGTGTTGTTGGCGGTCAGTGCCGGGGTAAGGTTTTCCTTTGGCGTATTCGTTGACCCTCTGGTAGAAGAGTACGGCTGGAACCGGGGCGGTGTTTCTTTCGCTTATAGCCTCCAGTTCCTGGCGGGTATCCCGGTGATTCTGATCGCGGGATGGCTGGCGGAGAGAGTTGGCTCCCGGCGCATCGTGATGGTGGCGTCATTCATTTTCACCATCGGCATGCTGCTCACGGCCACGGTCTCCCAGTTGTGGCAGTTTCAACTGTACTTCGGCATGCTCATCGGTGGGTTGGGCTCATCTGTCTTCGTGACGTTGCTCCCGGTGCTGGTGACCCGCTGGTTCTATCGGAGGCTGGGGCTGGTGATGGGCATTATGTGGACTGCCATAAGCCTGGGACCGGCCCTGTTTTCCCCCCTGATGCGCTGGGCTATTGAAGACATAGGCTGGAGGGCAACCTTCATTGTCTTTGGGGTTATTGGTGGCGTCTTAATGCTGGTGGCCAGCTTTTTGCTCAGGGACCACCCGCAGGAAAAGAACCTGACTCCTTACGGGGGACTACCTGTTGAGACCCCAATGATACATACCGGCTCGGTGGGTGGGAGCCTCGGCCTGCGCCAGGTGACCGTAATGACCAGCTTCTGGGCCTTGGTCGCGGTTCATACCCTGGGCTGCACAGGACACTCCGTTCCTCTGGCCCATATGGTCTCTATGGCCACCTTTGCTGGCGTTTCCGGGATGGCCGCCGCCGGGGTACTGAGTATGGCGTCAGCTAGCTCCTTCATCAGCCGCCTGGGGATGTCTCTGATCGCTGAAGCGAGAGGAGGAAGGTTCACCTTAACCCTTACGGTACTGCTTCAGACCCTCC
>SDBU01003523.1_pt1 | contig 19855 bp, 32 predicted proteins | sample 2277071 | NCBI WGS metagenome assembly SDBU01 (sample SAMN10397929, study PRJNA504765) | marine sediment metagenome | isolation source: marine sediment core GS08_GC12, 126 cmbsf | place: Arctic Ocean: Gakkel Ridge, Loki's castle | collected 2008
ATATTGTTAGGATTGTTAGCAGTTGTTTTATCAATCTTAAAAGCCACTAAAGGTGGTGGAGGAAGATTTGCAGAATAGTTAATCAATTTTTATTTTTTTTATTTCCTCTTTTTTATTTCTTAAGCAATTATGCTTTTTGTTAACAAAAAGTAAGATTTATAAATACAAAAGACTACTCTTAAATATGGGTCTTTTAGAAAGTATTCCTGGATTAAATAAAATAGGTTTAGGTGAAATAGATTTTGTTGGATTTGTGGGAAAATTAGGGAATATTTTTCTTCTTATTGTTTTATTTGCTATTACTGCTTGTATTATTGGTTTCTTTTTATATAGAAGAAAAGAAAAAGCTTTGTATAATCTAACTTTACATTTCTTTGAAGAAATAAATGGACAGACAGTTCCAACAGAAGATTTAAAAGCTGCTGAATTAATTATACCAGGAACAAATATTATGGTCTTTCATGTGAAATCAAAGGATCTATTTCTTCCAAGAGGGACAATTAGAATGGGTAAAAAATCTTATTGGTATTCAGTAAGAAATAATCGTGAAATAATAAATTTCTCCATGACTAATATTAATAAGGAAACTGGGGAAGCTGGGTTAAATTATGATCATACTGATATGAGATATGCTTATACTAATTTGAGAGAGATTATTAAAAGAAATTATAAAGATAAGTCACAAAAATGGTGGAGAGAATATAAAGATGTTATTGCCACAGTAGTATTTATTTTTGTGCTTAGTTTAAGTTTTTTCTTTATAGTTTCCCAAGTTGGAAAATTGATTGGTCAAATTGCACCATTATTAGAACGTGCTGAACAAATATTAGCACAATTAGCAAAATATGATAATGCGTGTAGAGGGGCAAGTGGGATAATGTAAAATGATAGAAGAATGGGTAATTTCAATTTGTATTATTATTATTATTGCATATTTAGTTGCACGTATTGTAGTAAAAAGAAATTTTAATAAAAACCTTAAGAAACTTGAAGAATCTTGTGTTGATAAAATTATGAAGCAGGATAATGATTATTATATGGGTGATAAAAAATATGATTTCAAAAAAGATATAAACAGTCAAATTAAAGGAAAAGTTTTAAAAGAAGAAGAGTTATATGAAGCTCCAAAAATAAAACCTAAAAAAGAAAAGCAGAGTACAAAAGATAAGAAGAAAGTAGAAAAGAAAAAAGATAATCAAAAAAAGAGGAGAAAGAAATAATGGACAAGAAAGAAATAATGGACATACTCCCAAAATTGAATATAAAATTAATTGGGGTATTCTTTGCAATTTTTCTGATTATTTCTGGGGTATTAATTATAGTTTTTCTTAAAAAAAGTTCAAGGTGTGAGAGCAACCCATTAGTTTATGGGGCTCAAAAAATAAGAAAGATGGGTTTAGAAATGTCATGCACTTGTTCTCTTGGTCCAAAATATAATCCACTAATGTTTAATGCAGATGGTATTGGACAATTAGAATTTAATGATCCTTTTTCTAATTACTTACCAGTACCTAATACGTCAAAATAATCCATTTTCACCCTTTTTTACTATATATTTGCCCCATATAAGCCCGTACATCAACGAATTTACTATAAGTCAATATAAACCTTAACTCTTTTTACACATAGAAAACTATTTCTTTTTTCTTCCAAAGACAATTCTTTTTAATATGAAAGCTGCAACTATCCCCCCAAGAATATATGCCCATTGTTTTATAATCAATCCCACCAAAAAAATAATAATTGCTATAATTAATTTTATGAAAATAAAACAAATTAAAGAAATTAGTAAAGTCACTCCAATTATCATTAAAATATCTTTCTTTTCTTTAGGTTCTTTATCTGTTCTTCCAATTTTCATTTTCAATAATTAATAACCTTTTCAAAATCTTCCTCTATATCTTTTTGGTCAAGATGTGTATAAATCATTGTTGTACTTATATCTTTATGGTCTAAAAGCTTTTGTATTTTTTCTATTTTAATACCTCTTTTAAATAAGTGGGTGGCGAAACTATGTCTAAGAGTAGAAGGATGTATTGAAAATCCTAAAGCTTTCTTACTTGTATTTTCCAAAATTTTCTGCCATCTCCTAGATCCTATTGAAAATAATGACTTATTAGTATTTATCTTAGGTTCTTTCTTAACAAAACTTTTTTCATCTATTGATATTTGTTTTTTAATCCAAACTTCTATTCTGGCCAGTAATCCACATGGGAGAAGAACTATTCTCTCTTTCTCTCCTTTCTCCAAAACTTTTAATTTTCCAACACTTTTCTTTCCAGATTCATTCCATCCATTCCAATCAAAACTTTGTGGGTGAATATTTATTAATCCCGCCAATCTAATACCTGAATAAAAACTTAAGAGCAACATTAATTTATTTCTCTCACTATCAAGATAACTTTCTATTCTTTTCATTTGTATTTCAGTTATAACTTGTGGTAATTTTCTTTCTTTAGAACCAGTTTTATTGGGAATAAAAATATTATTTACTGCACTTCTTATATATCCTTTAAAATATTTTTTATTTATTTTAACAAAAGTAAGATAATTATTTATTGTGGATATTATTATAGTATTATATTTATATCTTTTAAGAAATGCGTCAACATTATTCTGAGTTAAATTTTTTGCGGGGAAAATTTTATCATAATAAAAAAGATAATTTAATATACTTCTATCCTTCAGGTTTTTTGATTTTAACCAATTAATAAATTTTGTCCTTTCTTTTAATTCTTCTTCTGTCTTCTTAACTTTTTTAAAAGAAGTCAAAGTCTCGGGTTCGATTCCTGGCAAGGGAGTTGTATTTTCCATTTTAATTAAGGGAGTGAATAACCAGGTATAACAAGTTAGGTCCGAGGTGAACCCATTCCACAACCTGATTATTCTTTGTTAGCTCTCGAGACTGCTCTGTAGGGCAGAGCTCTACTAACTAGGATTTCCCCTGCTACGTTGTGGAGTATGAATCCTATTTATCCTATTAATAGTATTAATAGTATTAATAGTATTAATAGTATTAATCATCTTCTTCGTCTTCTTCATCTTCACCCTCTTCAAATTCTTTAATTTCATAATCTTTTGGAGCAGCTTTTAATCTTTCAATAATTTCTGATTTTAATATATCTAATTCATGATTAAGCATTGAAAGTTGCCCAACCGAAGCACCCCAAAAATAAAAAGAAGAATGTGTTCCTTCTTCTCCATTACAAGTTACTGCTATATGTATTTTTTTCTTAGGCATTTTTTAATTCAGGATCAATTCTAAAGTTTACTAGCTGATTATGTTTTCTCACTCTTCTTCTAAAATCTTTTATCTGTTCATCAATCCAGTGAATTGGTTTAATATTTGGAGATCGTTGATTATCAAAATAACAATCTGCAATTTTAACATTCCATATTTTACATAAATCCATTTTCCTTAGATTATCCCCATAAGAAATTTTCCAATTACAAATTATAAAAATAGTTATATCTCTTGGAGAGAATCCTGCGTTTAATAATCTTTTAATCCTTTCCTTGATTTCTTTTTGTTTTGAAAATTCCCAATCCCAAGCCAATCTAATATTCTTAAATCGTGATTGTTTTAATGCTATTGCTATCTCTTGGGTTAAGAATCTATAATCAACTCCGCAAAGTAATTCATAATAAATAACTTTATTATTCCATCTTCTTATCCCCAATTCCCTAATAATTTCTAATGCCTCTAAATGACATAGTAAATTCATGTCAAGGATCTTAACGTTACTTCTAACAATCTCTGGAATCTCATAGACTTTTAATTCTGGGTTTTCCCAGCTTTCTCTACAATACAAGCATTTGTTTGGACATCCTTCACTTAGTCTAATCCACTGCTCTCTCTCATCAAATTTGTTATATTCTCCCTTTGAATAGGGTTTTGATCTATCTGCTTCACATTTCATTTTTCATTTTTTGATTTCAAAATAAATAAAGCATTATTACTTGGTGTTGGATAAGGTTTTCCTGTAATTGCATCAAGCCATTTAACTCTTCCACATGGCCTTAATTCTGCACCAGCTTCTAAAAGTAAATTAACATAAGATTGCACAGGTAATATTAGGACCGAAGTTTTTCCTTTCTTAAATTCCTCTATTGCTTTTCTAACAAATGCTGTTGGACCATGTCCATTAATTGCATCTTTAGTTCTAAATGGCGGATTAACCCAATTTGATTTTCCCCAATCAATTTCTATTCCATCTCTTTTAAATGGATAAAGGCAAGGGTCAAAATCAAAATTAAATTCTTTATTTAAAGGGCCATAAATTTCTGGGGGAATTAACCAAAATCTGCTATCAACTAAGTTCTTATTATTTTGTTGTCCTTTTTTTATTTTATTTTTCATTTCAACTTTCTGGCCACAAACATTAATTACTTTTTTCATTTTTTCTTTTTCATTGAAAGAGTTTTAGTTTTATGTTTGTTTGTATGTTCTCTCAATTCTTCTTCTGTTTTATAACTCTTAAAACAACTAGGGAAACTGCAATGAAATCTTTTACCTTTTTTCATTTTTGTTTCTCCTGCCCCCAGGAATGGTTTAATTCTTGCCTTTGCAATCTTGACATATTCTTCTTCCTTTTCTATTCCAATCCATTTTCTATTTAATTTCTGACAAGCGATAGCTGTTGTGCCTGAACCAAGAAAGGGGTCAAGAACCATATCACCTACATCTGTTGAAACTTCTAAAAAGTGTTCAATAATCCATAATGGTTTTTGTGTTGGATGTTTCGTTCTTTCTTTACCTTGACAAATTCCACTCTCTAAAAAGTTGTGCATTTCTTTCTGTGTCTTGAAATTAAATTTAAATTTCCCTTTATTTTTAACTGCATAACCAATAGCTTCAATTGAAGAAGTATAACTTCTTTTCCTAAAATTTGGCACTGGATTTGTTTTGTGCCAAATAATCTCTGATTTCCAATATCCCCCATATTTCTCAATAGCTTTTTTTAAATAGATAATCTCTTCCTTAGAATAAAAAACATAAAAACATCCAGTATCTTTCAAAATTCTCATACCCTCCTTTATCCACCTTTCAGTAAATTCCATTAACTCCTTATCTGATTGATAATCCCACTTACCAAAATCCATACTTACTGCTTTCCTTCTTTTTATAGATTTCTTATTCATCTTAATCCTATCAATCTTATTTTTATGTGACCAATTATATGGGGGGTCTGTTATAATTGCATCTACTGAATTTTCTGGAAGTTTCTTCATCTCTTCTATACAATCACCTTGAATTATTTTATTCGTCTTTTTCATACTCATTAACAAAATCCCTACAAACTTCTCCAACTATTCCATCTTGGACAAATTTATATTTTTCTTTTATTACCAATGCACCAATTATTTGGTTTACTTTATCTTGCTCCATTATTCTTTCACCCCCCTTCATTTTTTATTCCAAGTTTTAATCCATACTTTTTCATCCATTTTTCTGGATAATTAATTTCTCCAGGATATGCAGCTATGTGCATTGCAGGATTTCCTTTTTCTGGAAACCTCAACATATCAATTCTTTTTCCAATTAAAATAATCCTTTTTCTATTTTGTGGGACCCCAAAATCTGCCGCATTTAAAATTTTCCAAGAAAGATCATACCCACAATTTGCAAAGTCCTCACAGATTTGTTTTATTATTTTTCCTTTATCCATTGATGCAAGTCCAGGAACATTCTCTCCAATAATAAAAACGGGCTTTATTTCATCAACTATTCTGACAAATTCTTTGTAAAGTGCATTTCTCAAATCACCAATAATTCTTTTTCCTGCTAAACTAAATCCTTGGCATGGAAACCCCCCAGAAATAATCCCAACTTCTCCAACACCTAATTTTGCTGCTTTAAGGATATCTTCAGAAGTAACTAATTTAATATCTCTTTCAATTATAATTGGTTCTGGGTAATGATACCAAGTTATACTCTTCTTCATCTGCGCTTTATTCTTCCATAATACTTTTCCATTTGCTTTCTTTCTTTGTTTAAGTTCATTCCAAAACCAATTTGCTCTTAATGTTTGGCAACAATTTTTCTCAAATTCTATCATAACTCTTGTGTGTATTCCAGCATTTCCAAGTCCAACATCCATTCCCCCGCAACCAGTAAATAAAGAAATATGTGTTAGGACTTTTCCTTTTCCAATTCTTTTTTTAAGTTGTGCTCCTTCAAATCTTCCTATAAATTTTCCTTTATTTTCCATCTTTTTTTATTAAGCGTACCCCACTGGTGTACCCCATAATGAATCGGATCAAAACTTTCCCCTATTAATATAGGGAATTAATTCCTGGAATGAATTTAACCTTGGACCAATACAGAAAAAAGTAGGTTCGAATCTTTTTAAACCTATTCATTTAATAGCACTTAAACGAACTCCTTATGGAGTGTATGAGAATACATCTTTCATACCTTGATTGTTATTATGGATGGGTAGTGATTTCTTGGTTAAATAATGTCCAAGTGTCTTACTAGCTCCCAAATCTTTGAGCTTAGTATTCAATAATGAACTAACTGCACTATACTTCAGTCCATTAGCTAGACAGATTTCTTGTAATGCTTCTTGAGTTAATTTACCTTCCTTCAATCTAATAATCATTCTCTCATAAAATCCTTCTGTCCCAGTTTTATCTTCATTCATTTCTTCTTCAAACATTAGTTTTCTTTTTATTTGTTTTACTTCTTTATATAATTCTTCTTGATTTTTAGTTAACTTTGGTATCTTAATATATCCTCTAAAAGTTGAAAGACGATCATACTTAGGTTTATAATTGATATTCTTTAATTTTCTCTTGGCCCAAGATTCTTCTACTTTCCTATTCCATTTCACATCCCATTTATCATCAGAGTAAAGTAAGCTTTCATTTGCTACATGAACAACACCCAAACCTCTTTCAATAACATGAATATGAATCTTAAATAAATCTCTTAATCCTTTATCTAGATCATAAAAAGTTGGAAGACAAGCGACATAGATATTAAAATTATCTCTATACATATTAAGCATTTGAATTAAAAGTTTTTGATCATGGTCAAAAAAGTTTCTTTTATATCCAGTTCTTATTGCTTCATCATCCAAAAGACAACCATACTTTAATTTCTCTAAAAATTTCATTAAATCTTTACGAGAATATATTTGATGTTTCCATGGTTTGAATTGTTTAAATCTACATAAAAATTTAAATGCACACCAAGATTTTCCATTACCCCTAGGTCCAGTAATAATAATATTCATATCAAATTCATTCTGTTGTCTTCTCTTAGAAATTTCAACTAAATCTTTTAAAGACCAAATAATTCTCATTTTATCCTATATTAAATAAACCATCTTTAATCATTTCTTTTGCACTCTTAGAATCAAAATCATCGTGGCTTGTAAAGATTAAGTCTGCTTGATTCAATGGTTCATTTATTAAAGATTTAATTTCAAGCACCCTATTTAAAACAAAATCATAAATTTCTTTGCGGATAATTAATTTACTTGTTTTTTGAATATGGTTTGTTCTTATTTTATATAAAACACGGATTATCTTACTTATCCTCACTAATTCTTTTTTATAATTTTCCATTTCAGTTTTTAGTTTTTTAATTGCGAAAATAGTATTATCAATAATCATAATTAAACATTGAACTAATCTCTTAAATCCATTTATTTTATTTCTGTCAATATCTATTGGCATAGAATTTTCATCTAATAAATCTATAGAACCAAAAATAGAAAGATTTGCATATTCATCTGCAAGATATAATTGTTTCATTATTTTTAATCTTGAAAAATCACTAGCTACATTCCAATTTCCTGTTTCAGAAGTTCCGTATGTATCTTCTTTTTTTGGCATATCATTAAATTGTTAACAAAGTTTATAAATTTAATTAAAATGATTTTTAGGGAAAATATGGATTTTTATGTGGTGTATACATTGTATACATAGTATACATTGTATACATGGTATACTCAATTTAGATTGGTAGCGTCATTCAATTAGCTAACCATTCTATACGACCTCGCTATTCAATGAGCTAAAGTACCAGACCAGAATCGAACTGGCATCTCCTGCTTACAAGGAAGGTATTCTAACCATTGAACTACTGGTACATATATAATAATTATTATATAATAGTTATTATATAGCTATATAACTTTCGTATCCGAAGCGAAATCGGAACATTCAACTCCTAATTTCTCCCAGTTCATTAAATTCTTTTTGCATTGAAAAGCGTGACAACCAAAAGGAAGTAAATTATTATTTAATTTAAAACAAAGTTGGACATTATTTTCAAAAGAAAAAGATAATGCAATTTTTGGAGGAGCTACTTTAAAAGAAGGATTATATTGTTTTGCTCCTTCAGACCAGAAAACATCTTCATTGATTGAAAAGATACTGCTCATTTCCCCCTGCCCCAATAAAATCACTTTAATAATTTTTTTAACAAACCCACCAATATTATGAAAGAAATTAGAGAAAAAATATCTCAAAAACCAATTATTTGTACTATTTTCTTTTTCATGTAATTCAATTGTTTTTATAAAAGAACTTACTTTCCTCAATGAGAATCCACCATTACCCACCATAATTTTATTTAAATCTTTTACTTCCCTTAAACTATTTTCTATAAAAGGAGCTCCGATATAATCATAACCCAATGAACAAAAATAATCTAATTTGTCTTCAAATACTAAACAGTCTGGTTGATAGCTTAAGATATAATCATAATCTTTAAACTGTTCATAGAAACGATTTGACATCAAAAGGTGATTAAAACTCTTAATAGAAGTGAAAAAATTATCATTAAATCTTTTAAAATTAAATTTAGATATATCAAATGGTAAATCATTTACATCAAAAAACTCTGGGATGATGATGAATTTATCATAACATTTAAGATTTCTCTCTAGAAATTCTAAGGAAACCTTTTCATAATCTTCTAATTTCTTTTTATACATCGGTATAAAAATTGCTACTTTATTTTTCATTTTCGTTTTCCTCCGAATCAACTTCTTCTTTATTATTAAATACTTTATAGAACGCCACAAAGATAAGTAATAAGATTAACGGAATAAAAATTGACCATTTATCCATTTTTCTTAAATTTATTTAGTTTTTTCATTTTCTTTTAATCCCTGATGGACGGAAAGGGAGTTGCACCCTTCACAGAAACCTTGCAAAGGTTTCTCGCCACTACGGAACATGTCCGCCCTTATTACATTTAATCCCCGCATCATGCACTTCCATTTAGAGCATAATCTATTTCATACAAACCTAATTTTCCTTTCACAGGAAAAGGTTTTATTTTTTTGATATTTATTAAAAACCAACTTACCGCATTTGGATAAATATCACAACATGCAAATCTTTCATCATCAACAACCATTGGGAGACAATCTGACAATTCTGCTATAGCAAATGCCTTCCCACTTATTTCTGATTTTGGTTCCTTAGATGCACACAATAAAATCTCTCCACGATATTTTGTTTTCCAAGTTCTTGTTTCAATTACTTTTTTACCATTCATAATCATACTAGCCCAAGGTTCTTTTATTGATATTGCTTTCATTTTTTCGCACCTGCCTGAATATAAGTAAATAACTTATCAATTTTCTTTTCAACATCATTAATTTTTTCCCAAAGTTCAATTAATATCTTATCATACTTATGAATAGCCATTTCTCTTCCAGTATCCATTCCTTGTTGATAAGTTTCAATATCTTTCATTAATTTATTAAATTCCATTTACTTGTTTCCCCAAGATAAAACAAAATACAAATTAAAGCCGAGTTATAAAGATAATTCAAAAACAATTGTAAAACTATTAACTTCATTTTAACACCTTCCCATTTCCCCTATCTTGCAAGTTTAATAATTCCATTAACTTGTTGTAACATCTTAATAAACATCTATCAAAATGTCCTTTTATTACTTCAAATTGTTTGTTTGAAAATTCTTCATACTCCTTTTTTTGTTTTTTAGTTAGCATTTTTGTTCTCCTCATCGCTATTTAAAGTCATTTTTCTTTTTTCCATTCTATAATCATAATAATTATACAAGTGAATAAATAAACCTACTGAAATTAATAAAAAGAAAAAGAGTTCAAAGTTAGCTTCTCCAAAATGATTAATCATAATAGTAATAGATTTAGATTCAGAAAAATATGCCGTTAGAAAAATAGCGAACATAATAAAGTAACTTAAAACTAATCCTCCAATGCTTGTCTTTTCAAGTAGTTCTTTAATCATTCTTTCGTCCCCTATTACATCTTGAATGTTTTTCTCCTTGATCAATTATCCAAAAAGAAATTAAAAGCCATACCACCCATAAAACTATCCCTGCAAATACTGGATTTGGAAGTTTGTCCAAGCCCCATTCTGGATAAAAAAATATTACTGTCCAAGCTAACCAACATAAAATATATCTCCAGTCACAATATCCTTCCTTTTCTTTATTCATTTTGTTTAACTTCCTTTGTTATTTTTTTCTTAAAGTTTTGTGCAACATCTTCAATTTCCTGTGTGATTACTTCTTTGGGTTTTCCCCCAACTCCTTGTGAACAAAACACACATATATCTTTCTCATTAAGACATTCTCTTAATTGTCCGCATTTCCTACATTCTTTCTTGGTCATTTTTATTTAATTATACTTCCAATAGTTCAGGATTTAATTGTATGTGTGAACCATCTCTGATAATCAACCCAAGAGAATTAAGTTTTGAAATTGCATTACTAAATCCCCCACTTCCATAAGAGTATCCTGTTAATTCACCTACCTCTTCTTTTTGATATTCTTGATAAGGATTGTCTAAAAGTAATTGATAAATTTTCCTTGGACACACTCCCAAATTTTTCATAATAGACTCTTTAGAAAAATCAAATTCTTCTGCTATTTCCGAATTAACCTCTTTTACTTGTAAAGAATTTCCTTCTCTTATTATCAGATCATTACTTTTCAACTGAGATATTGCATTACTAAATCCTCCAGATTTATGTGAATATCCTGTGAAAGCTCCTACATGATGTTTTGTAAATGATCTTTCTGGATGGTTATATAAAAAAGAATAAATCTTTTTTGCACAAATTCCTAATTGAATATCATTTTGAATGTTATCTTGAATGTCATTAGAAATGTTATTTTTAATAATACTTGGTTTAGGGATATCCATGGATATCCTTTTTGGTTGTTGCTTAATTAAAATTTTTGGCTTAAAATTATATTCTGGTCTTTGGACAGGTTTAACTTTTAATAAACTTCCAATTTTATTCATTAAACCAATAAGATTATTATTTTCCTTTCTTAAAAAAGTTACTTCTTTCATAATTTCCCTTTCAGCTTCTTTTAATCCTTGCTGTCTAGCTCTTTCCAAACCCTTTTCATCTACTTTTATAAGGGTTTTTGGTTGAGATATCTTTAGAGATCTTACTTCTTTTTTTAACTCATGAATTTTATTTTTAAAATCTTTTGTTGTTTTTAATTCCTCTTCTGCCTCTTTTGGGAGATCCACTACATCCTTAAGTAGCTTTTTTATATTGTCTGGAGTTTTAGAAGCTTTGATTAAATTTTTCCCTGGTTCAGGATGTGTAGTGCTAACTTCTCCAACTTTAACTTTAATGTAATCTTCTTTTGAAATTGCTGGTCCATATCCGAAAAATTCCCCATCATCTAACTTCTTTAAACTTTGTTCTTGTTCCTTTGTTGTAAATCCCAGATCATTAGCTGCTCTTTTTCTATCAATATCTTGGACTGTTCTTCCAACTAAAACATTATTACATTCTGCTGCTGCGTCTTTATGAAGTTTAGAAATTCTTTGGGTTGCAAGTACCCCACAAAATCCTCTTTTCCTTCCACGAGTTTGTAAATCAATAACAGAACTAGCAGATTCTGACTTTTTTCCTTCAGGACAGAATTGGTGTGCTTCATCAACTATAATCAAACAAGGGTGCCATAATTCTCTAGGAGCACTGATTAGTGAATCTATGAACCTTTTTACAAAAGTAATTCTCTCGTGGTGCTTTAATTCAGATAAATCTATAATTGTACTAACATTTAATTTTAATAATTTAGTGGCCAGTAATTCTGCAGTTTGAATATTTGATGGGATCTCTCCATCTCTCCCAACTAAAAGATAATCATACTTTTCTCTCAATGTTGAAAATTCTCCTTCTAAATCAATAACTATTTGTTGAATCTTTCCATGTGATTGTTCAAGAAGCCGCCTAATTAACCAAGATTTTCCTCCCCCTGAATTTGCTTGAATTAATAATCTTGTAGAAACCAATTTAGAAAGATTGATTTCTACTTTCTTTTTTGTTTCAGTATTTTTTCCTATTATCATTTTTTATATCCTCTAGTCCTCATAAATAAGTTCATATCTTTTGAATTAGATATAACAAACTCTTCTGCAAATTTTTCTCTTTTCTTGTTTGATCTAATCTCTGGATAATTTGTTTTAATCACGTCTATAGCTATTTTAAGTTTTTCTGCTTTTAGTTTCTTCTCTATCTTAACTTTGTTTTTAATATCATTTATTTTATTTGTCTTCTTTTCTTCAACTAACTTTAATAAATTAGCAAGTTGTTTTTCTTTTCTTTGGGCAACCAATCTCTCTTCTTTAGCCACATCAAACTTCTTTAATAACAAATCTATATCTAAATTTTCTACCCCTAAATCCTTTAATTTATTATTTAAAGCTTCTTTATAAATTTTTGAACGGTTAAAAACAGATTCTCCAATAATCTGCCTTATTTCTTTTTCTAAATTTATGCTCTCTTCATCAATGTATATGTGACTCATTTTATATCCATCTTATTTATTAATTTATGTATGTACATAAATCTATTTTATATCCATAATTTATCATTTTAAAACCCCCCTACAATATTTCTTTAAATCTTTAAGAGCAATATTATATGCTTCTTTTCCTTCTTTTATTTTTTGCAATCCAACAATATTAATAGCTCCAGAAGCCCAAATAAATATACTCCAACCTTTTTGTTTTCTCTGAACAGAAAGCCCATAAGTTTTGATTGGAATCTTTTTTTGGAGTATAAGACTACTTTCTTCATTAATTGCAAAATATCCTGCCTTCGTAATTAATCTATCAATTTCCGATACTTTTAATTTTCTCTTAATCGGCAATTTCCCGGTCATAACAATATTTGATACTTTAAGTTTCATACTCCAATCCCATTAATTTTTAATAAAGTTCTTAATGTATCCTCACTCTTAGATTTAGTCTCAATTCCCAAAATCCAAAAAAGTGCGTGAATGAAAGTATTATTAGATCTATAATTAGAATAACTTATAGGATTCTTGAACCCAAGTCTCCTTTCAATCTCTTCTATTATTTCCTCTTGTGACTTCATTTTATATCCATAATTTTAATTTATGTATAGACATAAATCTATTTTATATCCATACTCATAAGTTCCACTAATCAAAACAAAAGTTATTTAAAGCTCGAAGAACTAATTAGGATGTCTTACACCCTTGCTAATTCTTGTCTTTCTATTTTCTCTTTTGATTCGATTAAATATAAGTTCTGTTATAAATTCCACATGTTTAATAAATGATTTATAAACTTCTGTTATTTCATTTACTTTTAATGTGCCTAAAATCATCTTAAAATATTTATCCGACATTATAGGATATTGTTCACTAAAACAAAGACTTGTCTCCATTAATATTAATTCTATTTGATTATTCATCTTCTTTTCCCCCTCCACTTTCTAATAATTATGGGCCTATTATTTCTTTGAGTTTTATTAAAGGATTTTCCGATAATTTTGAGTGTTATATAACAAATTAATAAACCAGTAAAAAATCCATAAATAGACATAGAGAATCTTATTAGGAAATCAATATCTGCAAGAACATATAAAATCCCTCCAAGAACAATAAAGAAATTAACTATCTTTAGATATTTTTTAAACTTTATTGGGATTAACATACCTAAGATAAGTAGAAGAATTATTGAAGAAAGAACTTCAAAATATCCTATTAAAAACTTTTCTATAATTCCAATAAAAACGAATTTCATTATGATAAAATAGATAAAAAGAAAAAGAGGATTAATAGCATCAAATATTGTTATACCCTCGAAAAGATTATCCCCAATCTTTTTTATAGGTTCTAAGTTTATTTTCATTTCTTTTTCTCCTCATTTAATTTAACATGATCTCTTAATATTTTTAGAACATAACTGTTAACACTTCTTCCATCTTTCTTTGCTAGTTTTTCTATTTTTTCCTTTAATTTTGCATCTGGATATAATCCTATTTTCAAAGGATATTTAATTTTCATAGAATAATATAGAATATTCCTTTTAAATACTTTTCGGTTTTGTTGGCTTTGTTTAAAAAGTTAAACTATTTTTTTTCTTGTACTTTTACACACCAATGTTTGTTACTTTTCTTTTCCACGAAAGTTCTATAAGGTTTTCTTGCCCTACTTTTTAAAAAATCGTCTTCTAACTTTCTGGCATTTATTCTTGTAATCCTACAACCAACTAATCTTTTTTTAACCATAATTTGTTTAAAATAAAATAGTTTAAATATCTTTTGTTTGTTGTGTTTGTTGTTTAGAAATAGTTTTACCTTTTATTATTATTATTATTATTATTATTATTATTATTATTATTATTATATATGTATGTCTAGACATGTCTATACATACATGTCCATACTCATTTTTCACTGATTTTAACAAAAATCCCCCTTTCCCCCTTTAAAACCCCCAAACCCCATTTTAGATAATTATTTAAATATCCAATTCTTTAAGAAATAATGGAGTTTATCAAATCAATCAAAGCCAATTATCAGGGCTTTATAATTTCAAGTATTATTGTTTTTGTTGGGGCATTAATAATTTATGCTAAAAATAATAAATCTTTTGATATTAATTTTTTTCTTATGTCTTATACTCCAATAGTATTTGTGGGGGTTTTTAGTTTAATGTGTTTTTTTATAATCTTGTTATCGGATAAAGAATAATGGGGATACAAACATTTTTGAGAAAAATAAGAGAAAGAAGAGAAAGAGCAAAAGCTTTTGAAGTTGGGAAAAAATTGAAAGATGCAGGTAAGGTATTTATTTCTACTACTTCTGGGTCTGTAGCTGTTCCAATTGGTTCTGAGTTAGCAAGATCTGGGGGAGTAAGTCCAAGAGGGGTAACAATAGCACAAGCAGAAGCATTAAAAAGAGAACGAGAAGCGGAAGCAAGAAGAAAAATTGAAGAAGCAAAGGCAAAAACAAAAAGGGAAAAAGCAGCAGCAGAAAGGAGATTTGCAGAGGAAACGAGAAAGAGATTAGAAAAATTAGCAATAGAGAGAAGGATTAGAGAACAACGTGCTCAAATAGAAGCAAATCTTGAAAGAAGTAGAATTGCTACTTTCAGGGCAAATCTTATAAGAGAGGGATCAAAAAGAACTTCAAGGATTTTAACTGAGGCAGGGACAGGAAACCAAATAAAAACTGAAGTAGTTATTAATAATCGAACTGGGGAAAGAGTTGTAACGAGAAGAAACATTCAAACTGGAAAAGTCACAACAAAAATATTTGAAAGACCACAAAGAGGTGGAGAGGCAAGACAAACAGGAGGATTAATCCAAGTTGCGAAAAAAGTAAAAAAGAAAATAATTGAAGAAGTTAAAAAAATACCTAAAAAAGAGATTAAGAAAAAGACTATTAGAACTTTAGATTTTGTTACATTAGGATTTTTTTCTAAAGAAAAAATAAGAAAATCTCGGGATGATTTAAATAAAGATATAGAATCTTTTAATAAAAGATTTGGGAATAAAACTTTAACCGAAGCTGAATCCAAAATTGCAGAAAGACAAGCAGAATTATTAGATAAAAGATCCTCTGAAATTGATAAGGAGCAAGGAACTTTAGACACATCTCTTAAAGCTAGAATTAGTAAAGCTCTTCTTAAATTATCTACAGGAAAAACAATTGATCCTGAAAGTCCAACAGCACTAAGAAGAATAGCAAGTGCTGAAAAAGAAATCGAAAAAGCAGAAGATAAATTAAAAAATCTTAAAGGTAAAAAAGGATTAGTAGTCAAAGCAAATAGATTAAGATTGAACAAGATTATTAGAAATAGTAAAACTCGAATAGATAAAATTGAAAGCGGGATACAACCAATTGCCTTACAAGTAACCTTTCCAGTACCTGTTAGTGCACCTGGAGTGACTAAGGTTAATTTTGTTGGACTCCAACAGGCAAAAGGCGGAAAAATAATAACGAATGTTGTTTTTAAATCTGGTAGGAAAACTGTTGGAATAGCAAGGGGTGTGGCAATTACACAAAAAGGGAAAGAGGTATTTCTAACTGTTGGAAAGACTACATCTCGTTTAACAAGGACAGGAAAACTTATAAAATTAAGTGCAAGAGCACAACAGAAATTTGTAACATTAGAAAAAGGAGTAGCTAAGGCGAGGGCAATCAGATTAAAAAAAATACAAATCCTTAAAATTCCGACAAAATTAAGTAGAGTAGTATTAAAGAGGATAACAATTATAAAAAGAAATCTCTCAAAGCTAAAAGGAAAATTAAAACAAATTGGTGGGCGTAGAGGAGTAATAAAGATTAAAGGAAAAATAAGAAAAATAAAGTTTTTAACAAGAAGCGAGTTAACAAGACAAAGGAATATATTGAGGGGGAAAATTACATCTCTTGAAAAAGGTTTAAAACAAGCCAAGATATTCAAGAGAATAAGAAGAGTGAAAAGAGCAGTAAGGGAAAGAAAATTTTTAACAAGAAGTGAAAAAATAAGACAAAGGAATATTATTAGACAAGATCTCTCAAAGATAAAAGGAAAATTAACACAAATTGGTAAGCGTAAAGGAATAATAAAGATTAAGGGAAAAATAAGAAAAATAAAACTCCTATCAAAAAGTGAATTAACAAGACAAAGAAATATCCTAAGAAAGAATATTGCAAAGTTAAGAGGAGAATTAAAACAATTCAAAGGAATAAAAAGAGTAAGAAAAATAAAATTAAAAGTAAAAGAAATAAAAACATTAGTTAAGGGAGAATTGAATATAAGAAAGACCAGATTGTTAAAAAGGATATCCAATCTCAATAAAAAAATAAAAAAGATTAAAATAGTAAGGAGGGGAAGAGCTGTAATTAGAAAGAGAAAATTCTTGTTACGAAGTGAATTAACCAGACAAAAAAATATTCTGCGAGGCAGAATTACGCAAATAAGTAGCAGATTAAAAGGATTAAAAGTTGTTAGAAAAATCAGAATGTTAAAAGCTCCAACATTAAAAATAACTTCTTTTAGAAGTATTAAAGCATTTAAACAAAAAACAGCAGGATTATTTATTAAAGGAAAAGGAAAGTTTAATAGAATTATCTCTAAAGCAAATATTATTCCTGAAAAAGATTTTGAAAGAATTATTGGAAAGACTATCACAAATAGGGGGGACTTAATAAAATTCAAAGGGTTAATTAAAAGATTAGGGGAAACAACAGACTCAACTTCAGGTGGACAAGTATTAAGATCAGTTCAAAAATTAAGTTCAAAACAATTAAAATCTTTTGATCAAGCTTTAAAGAAAGTTATTGGTGTTGTTGGATCTACTGCAAAAGCTTCAAAGATAAAAGGTTTATCTTCTGTTACAAAATCTATTATTTCAACAAGAGCCATAACTCCAATAAAACAAAAAATAATAACTAAACCTGTTAAAGTTTCTCCAATAGTTTCTAAACAAAATGTTAGACTTGCAGTAAAACAAATAAGCATACAAGCAAAGAGGGATGCAACAAAAATAAAAACATTACAAATATCACAGACAAAATTAAAACAGAAAATTAGACAAGAGGTTAAACAGAAAGTAAAACAAAAACTTAAACAAAGACTTAATCAACAGATTAGGCAACAGGTTAGGCAACAAACAAGGCAAAGATTAAGACAAAGATTAAGGCAATTATTGAAACAGAAATTAAGACAACCTATTAGAAGGGGGGGCATAAGAATCCCACTTAGAATTGAAAAAACTTTAATTCCCCCAATTCTTTTTAAATTAAAAAGAAGAAGAAAATTAAAAAAGAAAAAGAAAAGAGTTCTATCCTATAATGTTTTTGCCAGACCACTAAAGAAAACTAAGAAAGGAAAAATACCTAAATTAGTTAAGATTAATAAAGTCCCTCTTTCAAAGAAAAGGGCAGAAGATTTAAGAAATTATATTTCAGATACTTCTCTTTCAAGAACTGCAAGGATAAAAATAACAAGGGGGAAACCTCAAAATCCAAAACTAAAAATTCCACGGGGTTATGGTAGAAAAACTTCTTTTAAGTTTAGAAAATTCAAAATCAGAAAAGGGAAAAGAATAAAATTGAAAATAGGAAAAGTAATTGAAAAGTCTAGACATCTTCTTGATACTAAGCAGGAGAAAGAAGGAATAACTCTTAGAAGAAGAATGGCCCAATTAAGAAAACCATTGAAAAAGAAAGTCATTAAAAGAAAAGCCGTGAAACGAATAACTCCTGTCAGGAGTATTTCTAAACCAAAAAGAACTGCTAGTCCAGCACAATTAAAAGCACTTGCTGCTGGAAGGAAAAAGTTAGCTCAATTAAGGAAACAATCATAAAATTTATAAACTTTGTTAACAACACTTAATTATGGAAGATGAAGACACTGCGTATCTTGAAGCATTAGAAAAACAAAATAAAGATTTACTAAACAAAAACACAGAATTATCTGGAGTTATTTCTACGTCGTCTTTTAATAATCAAAGAGATGGAAACTTAGTTCAATTTCAATTAGAGTCAGAAGATATTTTAGAGAAGATTGAACATTTCTTAAAGGGGGACAAGATAAAAGAAGCTGACGGAGAGATTTTTTATGAAACACAAAAAAATGACGATTTAGTAATTTTAAATGAGTACGGAGTTAATTCAATAATGCAAATATTGGGAAATTATGTTAATAAAAATACTAACTTATCTTATTATGATGAGGAAAGAATAAATGAAATCTTGGGTGATTTGGGTGATGAAGTAGCAGCTTTTCTTTTTTGCAATTATGAAAAGATGGGCCTAACAACTGAATTTAAAAAATCAAGATATAAATTATTAGTTTTAAATATGTTACACATTATTGAATCTGCTTATAGAAGAGCCCTACAAGGAAAAGCTTTGGAAAGTATAAACAGTAATAACATAAATATTTCTCAAAATGAAGGAATTGGAATGTATAATAGACCAAATATTCCAGTAAAGAAAAAATTTAATCTATTTGATAGAAAGACGTGGTAAAGTAAAAATTTATATATTCTAAATATGTAAGGTTATTATGGTAAAAAGAGGTATATTATTTATAGCAATCTTATTTTTCATTGGAATTATCTCTGCTCAAATAAATGTAGTTTATGATGATGGTATTCTTCCAAGAATAATGATTGAAGAGGAAGTCACAATAATAACAAATGTTTCAAATGTAAACTCTTCAAATTTTTGGGATAATTTAGATACTCCAGCAGATATTGATTTAAATGATTTAGGAAATACAGATGTTGGTTCTCCAAATGATAATGAAATTTTAAGTTGGGATAATGCAGCAGGAAATTGGATTGCTCAAACCTTTGAATCACTCAATACAATTTGGCAAGTTATTGGAAATACCATCTCTCCAAAAACTTCTGGAATTAATTTAAATATGTCTGGAGGAAATATTACAGGAAGTTATGGTTTTTTTGATAAAGTTGGGATTGGGACTGGGAGTCCATACTCAGGCTTACATTATCAAGGAGATATTTTTTATTTGACTCCTAATGCTGGTACAGATTCAAATGATACTATAACAATTAAAAATTATGCAACCTCAAATGCTACGCATAGTGGTGCTCCAGAT
>SDBU01003524.1_pt1 | contig 19848 bp, 11 predicted proteins | sample 2277071 | NCBI WGS metagenome assembly SDBU01 (sample SAMN10397929, study PRJNA504765) | marine sediment metagenome | isolation source: marine sediment core GS08_GC12, 126 cmbsf | place: Arctic Ocean: Gakkel Ridge, Loki's castle | collected 2008
GTGCCGCACGGTAATGCAGACCGCCGATGTTCGATTTTCTCATGATAGCAGAGAACTGCTGGAAGTCAACCGGCTCTGCCAGGCGGACTTCCCGAATCTCCCGGTGATCAGTGAACTCAAAATCCCCGGAGATATAGGTGGCTTGCAGGACAAAGGAGTTCCATGCTATCTCGTTCTGCTGACAGGTAAAAACTACCTCAGTGCGAAGCAGGAACTTCTCCAGCCTGATATGGCATCCCGTTTCTTCCATGACCTCGCGATGAATCGCATCAAGGATGTCCTCGCCCGGTTGAGCGCCGCCCGAGGGAGCACGGTAAAGTCCGGGAGGATAGAAGTGCTTGGCGATCACCACGATTAGGTGATCTTTGATAATGTACATGGTGAAGTCATGTCGGCGACCGTTTTTCTGTGAAGCGCGGATGCGATCGTACTCATCTCGACTCACAGGAAACGTCAGTTCCGTCCGCTGTGGTACTCCGTAAAGTTCCGACAGCGAAGCGATCATTGTCTCGGTAACGTACATGTCAGAAAAGAGGCAGGATTTCCGTCTGAATCGGCAGGGTGGTCACTTGCGGCTCCATCTCAGTTACCAGAACATTGATCTCGCTGCGGAAGCCGCAGTCAGACAGGTAGATACCCGGTTCAATCGAAAACAGGTGCCCCGGCTGAAGCAGACGTTTGTCCTCAGTCTCAAGGTTGTCGATGTTGGGGCCGGGGCCGTGACCTTCGCTCGTTATCGAATGCCCGGTCCGATGCACGAAACTATCGCCGAAACCGGCTTTCTCTATGACCGCCCGGCAGGCATCATCAACCTGCGCCCCGCGCACCGGGTCCCGACTGAGATTATCACGCAGGAATGCGACCGCTCTGTCCCGAGCCGCCATTACTATGGCAAAGATCTCAATGTATCTTTGAGGAATCTCGTCCCTGCTGCCGGCATAAGCCATCCAGGTAATATCAGCATAAACGCCGTGGGAGGCTTTGATTTTGGCCCAGAGATCGACCAGAATCAACTGTCCTTTTTTGATTGTGGCCGATTTGCCTGCCTGCGGCTCATAGTGCGGGTTGCCGGCCTGGGCATCGACGGCGCAGATGGGTGGATGATCGGTCGTCAGGCCCAGTTGTTCGAACCGTTCGAGGATAAACCGCGTGACGTCATACTCGGTGACGGTTTTGTTCTCAGTCAGTGCCATAGCTATGTGTGCGAAAGCACTGTCTTTTACCTGCGTGACTTTTTCGGCGGCCTCATGGTGAGCGGCGATCTGTTCATCTGAGAGCCGGGCTTGGAAATTGGCTACCAGGTTGGCTGAAGAGACGATCTCGATTCCCAACCCGCGAACAAACTCAATAGTACCGGCATCAACCAGACCGATGTAGGGGAGACGCCCTTTTGGTGAGTACTCCATCGCTACCCGCGTGTGGTTCGACAGGGCGGCAGCCAGTTCCCGCTCCAGTTCTCGATAGCCAGAGTAAGCCCTGATATCTCCCGGCAATCCGCGAAACTTGTCCTTCTCTACCGCATGTACCAGGCCGATTGGCTTACCCTCACTGGGGATAAAATAAAACGACCGCCGGGTGACCAGCCCCGACAGGCCCAGAAATGCTACCGCCACACTGTTGCGGCCGTGAAAGTCAGCCAGTAGCCAGCCATCGATCTCGGTTTGCTTCAGGTAATCCTGTATCCGGAGGATATTCATCTCTTGCGCCTCTGATGTCTTTACCTGTTTGCCTCGACGCAATATAGTCGGCCGAAGGCTTCTGTGACAGTAGAATCGAACTGATTGGCGTAGGGAAATCACTTGCGCCTGCTCTTTGTATCAGGTATATAGTTGTCGAAGACATAGTTCCGTTGGGGGTGGCGTAATAAAAGCCGCCTGAGATCATACCCCCAAACCTGATCCGGGTAATGCCGGCGTAGGAAAACGGAGATGACGGATGTATCTTATCGCCCTTTTTGTAAAGACATACCCATCGAATCAGGACGGAACCAAATGATAATGGTGAACCATTAACACGAGGGTTACCCTTATGAAACATTTGGCAGTTCTGGCGTTGGTGCTGTTGATGGCTCCGGTGGTCGTCGCGGCGCGGCTTGATGGTGTGGTAACCGACCGGCAGAATCGGCCGCTGGCCGATGTTTCGGTCGTTACCAACATCAGTGGTATCGGAACTTCAACCGATGAGGACGGCGCGTTTCGCCTGAAGGCGGACGACGAAGTGACGCGGATTACCTTTTCATCGATTGGTTACCGCTCCCGGCAGTTCAGTCGAGGACAATTGCCAGACACGGTGGTTCTGGAACTGATGTACTATCCGCAGGAGAAAATTGTGGTGACTGCCGGCAGGGCGGAGCGGGGCTTGTCACCGGTGGCGTTTGACAACGTTTCCAGGGACGATATTGAACGTGACTACTTGGTGGGAGAGTTTCCCTTGCTTCTTGAGACCACTCCCAACCTGTACAGCTACGCCGATGCCGGTTCCTCTATGGGTTACGCTTACGTGAAGATTCGCGGTTTTGATGATCGGCGTATAATAACGTATATCAATGGTGTTCCTCTTAACGATCCCGAAGATCATGGCACTTACTTTGTCGATTTGCCGGATTTCACCGCCAACATCACCGATATCCAGGTTCAGCGGGGGGTGGGCAATTCGCTATACGGCGATGCGTCTTTTGGAGGGTTAATCAATATCGTCACGAGCAGTTTCAATCGTCCGCGCAAGACAACTCTGTCTGCCGGCTATGGCGTATACACGTCCGGCGGTAAGTCGGTAAGCGACATCTACAAACAGAGCATTGAGTATTCCTCCGGCCTGATTGACGGCCGCTGGCTGTATGGCGGTCGGTTCTCCAAGCAGAAAACAGGCGGCTACCGGTACAACAGTTGGTATGAGGGCTGGTCGTACTACTTCTCAGTCGGACGCCTGGACCCCCACATGACTACAGAACTTCACATCTATGGCGGCCCGATGCGGATGCACCTGGCGTATTACGGCGTCGGACGGGACGATCTGAAAGACGATCGGCGGACTAATCCGTTAACGTATAATAATGCCACCGACAACTTCAACCAGCCGCATTATCAGTTGCACCATGTCTATGAAATAAGCGACCGCATGACGCTCTCCAATACACTCTACTACATTCGTGGTAAGGGCTACTACGAGCAGTTCAAGAGTGGTCGGGACTACTATGAGTACGATCTAACTTCCGTTTCTGACAGCAGCAAGGGCGATTTGGTTCGGCAAAAACATGTTACAAAGAACCAAGTGGGCTGGAATACTCGGTTGCGAGTCGAACATGAAAACGGCAGCCATACTCTGGGCGGGTCCTTCTATTATTTTGAATCTGACCACTGGGGACAGGTGGTGGCAGCACAATACCTCCACCGATCGGTCGACCCGACCCGCCGTTACTATGAGTACTTCGGAAAGAAGAGTGTTGCCTCAGTGTACGGGCAGGAAATCTTCCAGCTCACGGACAAAATGAGTTTTCAGGCAACGGCCCAACTCAGGTACCTTCGTTACAGCCTGGACCAGGTCAGGAGGGGAGCTTTCAAAGGTCATGACTACGAGATTGATTGGCTCTTTGTTTCGCCCCGGTTGGGCATCAACTATGCGTTTGACGAGCGATTCAACCTGTTCGGCAGCTTTGCCGTTTCGTCGCGAACACCTACGGACGAAGCCATCTTCGAAGCCGACGATCCATGGCGACTGCCCTCTCTGGAAATCGAATCGTATACCGAGCCGTCGCCGGGCGATACGGTCTACCAATTCGGGGACCCCACCGCCAGAGCGGAACGGCTCTACGATCTTGAAATAGGGGGACAGTATCGTGTCGACCGGTACTCTCTGAGTGTGAACCTGTACTGGATGGAGTTTCTCAACGAGATAATCCCGGACGGAGGTGTGAATGATGACGGTATGGTGATTACTGTCAATGCCGACCGGTCAGTCCACGCCGGTGTCGAGTTGACGGGCGCCATGGAATACTGGGATGGTCTGCACGTGAGCGCGAACTTTGCATACAGCAACAACCGAATAAAGAAGTACACCGGTCTCGTTGATGGTTATGAAATCGATTTCAAAGACAAGAAGACAGTCGGTTTTCCTGACTACCTGGGAAATATAGTGGCTGACTATGCGAAGGGTGACCTGAGGCTGACCGGTCGGGTTCGGTTCGTGGGAAAGCAGTACGTCGAGTTGTACAACATAGACTCGCTCTCGATTGACCCGTTCATCGTTCTCTCAGCATCGGCATCATATACTTTCAAGAATTTCCTCGATGTCGGCAATCTGACACTGTCGGGACGGGTTGATAATCTTCTTGATAAGAAGTACGAAACAGCGGCCTATGGTGAAAACTACGCCTATGAGAACGGCTCCGGTAACGTGGTTGTAGAGGGTTGGGCGGGCTATTTCGTTGCCGCCGAACGAACTTTCTACACGCAACTGAAGCTTCAGATGTTCTAACTCGCCGTCATGCACACTGTTGACTACGGCCTGATCGTCGCCTACCTGGCGCTCCTGCTTTACCTGGGGCTGGTTCGGAAACTGAAGGGAAGCAGCACCACCAGTGAACTGATCATCGGCGGTCGGACGCTCACCCTGCCCGCCTTCGTGGCCAGCCTGGTGTCGACGTGGTATGGCGGCATTCTGGGTGTCAGCGAATACAGCTTCAATCACGGTCTGTCCAACTGGCTGGTATTTGGCGTACCCTACTATCTGGCCGCTTTTTTGTTTGCTCTTTTTCTGGCCAAGAAAGCCAGGGAATCGGAAGTTCTTACCATACCTGATCGTCTGGCGCAGGCTTATGATACCAGGACGGCGGTAGCCGGTTCGGTCATAATCTATCTCATGACAATCCCGGCCGCCTACATCCTGATGCTGGGTGTACTGTGCCAGTACCTTTTCGGCTGGCCGTTCTGGGTGGGTATAGTGCTGGGCACGTTCTTTTCCCTCTGCTACGTCTACCTGGGCGGGTTTTCATCGGTAGTCCGCACCGACCTGCTGCAATTCGCTCTTATGTTTGTCGGGTTTGCGGTGCTGCTGATCGCTGTGGGAACTACCTACGGAGGTCTTGGTTTTCTACGAACAGCCCTGCCCGCAGACCATCTTACCTGGCATGGCGGTCGGACAGGGTGGTACATTGCCACCTGGTACTTTATTGCCCTGGCGACGTTGATTGAGCCGGCGTTTTTTCAGCGCTGTTATGCCGCCCGGAGCGCCGGAGTGGCGCGGCGGGGGATTTTCATCTCCATAGTCTGCTGGGCTTTGTTTGATTTTATGACCACCTCCTGCGGTCTGTACGCTCGGGCCATCCTGCCGACACTGGCCGAACCGATTGGAGCCTATCCGGCCCTGGCGATTCAGATACTGCCGGCGGGGTTGTTGGGTCTCTTCGCGCTGGCGTTGCTGTCGACCGTTATGTCAACAGTCGACTCATATTCCTTCCTGGCGGCGACAACGTTCGGCAACGACATTGCCGGTCGTCTTAAGCAACTCAATGCTGTCGGCATAATGCGTTACACACGTCTGGGACTGGTTGTGTCGGCGCTGCTGGCAATACTGCTGGCGCTCTTTTTCCGCTCGGTCGTTGACATCTGGTACGTCTTCGGCTCGATCGGCACCCCGGCTTTGCTGTTGCCGGTATTTTTCTCGTTTGTCGGCCGGCGTCGCCTGCCACCACGAATGGCAATGGTCTCTATTGTACTCAGTGGCGGCATCTCGCTGGTGTGGTTTCTGTCACAGTACGGCACTGACAGTGGTGACTTCTGGTTCGGACTGCAACCGATTTTCCCCGGCCTGCTCTGTTCTTTGATCATATTCATCCGATATGCTCAAAGAAGCCGGGATGTCTTGCCTTAAAGCAAAGAATAGATTACTTTGGCTATCGTTATGACTGAACCAATATACCTGTCAAAAGAAGGCCTCCTCAAGATGGAGGCCGAACTCAAGCGTCTGAAGATTGAGGAGCGTCCTATACTGGTGGCGGAGATCAAGCGCGCCCGCGAGATGGGCGATTTATCGGAAAACGCCGAGTACCATGCCGCCAAGGAAACTCAGGAACATCTGGAACGTAAGATTTCCGATCTGGAGTATAAGCTTACCCGGATTCGTGTTGTTGATACCGACCAGATTCCCAGCGACAAAGTTTATCTCTTTGCTAAAGTGCTGATCAAAGACGTCAAAAACGGTGAGGAAATCCTCTATACTATTGCCCCCCCGGACGAAGCCGACGTTGACAATGATGTTATTTCAGTCAAGTCCCCTATCGGAGCCGGCCTGTTGGGCAAAGCGGTGGGTGATGTGGCCGAAATAACCGTCCCGGCCGGAATACTCAAATACGAGATTCTCAAGATAACCCGAGACTGACAGCCAGCCACAAGTGGCGCTTAGGCCACAAGTAGCACTTGATCCACACCTCGCCCGAAGGCGAGCAGACCCAACCGAACAGACGGATTGTGACACAGCCTCAAGTTCGAGGATGGCACCCGGCGATGAAGTTGCCCGTCGAATTGCGTTAAGAAGGGCAGGATCCAATAGAGGTGCTGTGACATAAGTCGGTTACTCGAACATAGAGAGTGATTCGAGTAAAAAGGCAATATCTCCAACTTCGCGTAGCGGCGGGCTTTATGTCCGCCGTCAAATGGTGGGACAAGCCCCCACCCTACGCGAGGTATGATTTCTATCTTTTGTCACAGCCTCCAATAGAGGTCCTGCCCTTTGTCTCTCAGTTGGTGGGTGGCACTCCCACACTCGTTTGGGAGTGAACACTTAAATCATCCCCAATCAAGTTTGAGGATGCCACCCGGCCGGTGGGCACTCTCGGATATTGAACGTCAACGAGATAGCCCAGGTGGCGGGTTCGAAGACGGTGTAAAGTATCATGAGATGCTTTACAGGTTATGTCAACAGATGCTTTACAGTTGAGGTATGTTGTCTTCTTATGGAAGGAGTCAAGCATGCCGTTCAAACAGAGAGAGCTGATGGAAGAGCGGATACGGTTTGTGGTTGCTGCGAGCCGGGGTGAGCGATCTTTAGCGGCCCTGTGTCGGGAGTTTGGGATCAGTCGTCCGACCGGGTATCTGTGGTTAAATCGTTATCGTGAGGCTGGTAGCGCGACGGCCCTGAGAGAACGTAGTCATCGGCCGCGTCGGATACCGCGGTTGACATCTTCGAGCGTGGTAGATCAGGTAGTGTCTCTTCGGTTGGCACATGGCTGGGGGGCTCGCAAGTTGTGGGTGTTGTTGGCCCGGCGAGGTGTGGCGGTGAGCGAGAGTACGATCAACCGGATTCTGAAGCGTCAGGGGTTGGTTTATGACCGCGAGGTTGCCGGGACAGCACCTCGTCGGTTCGAGCGTGCTGTCCCCAACGAGTTGTGGCAGATGGACTTCAAGGGGCCTTACCGATTGACAACCGGTCGTTGTGTTCCGTTGTCGATTATCGACGATCACAGTCGATACGCCATCGGCCTGTTTGCTCTTGGTAACCAGTTGGCTGACACCGTCCATCAAGCGCTGGTGAACCGATTCGAACGTTATGGCGTCCCGGAGGCGATCCTGACCGATCATGGCATTCCCTGGTGGGGCAATTCTAACGGGCATGGCTTGACACGGTTGTCAGTGAGCCTGATCCGGCAGGGAATCCGTCTCTGTTTCAGCGGTTTGCGTCATCCCCAGACTCAGGGAAAGGTGGAACGCTTCCATAGAACTATTAGCGAGATGGTCCGTCATCATGGCCGTCCCGACACACTCTCATCCTGGCAAACGAGACTCGATGATTTCCGCAACGAATACAACCAGTTACGCCCTCATGAAGCGCTCGATCTGGACGTTCCTGCGGCACGGTATCGACCCAGCCCTCGACCATATCATCCTGTTCCAACGGACTGGGAATATCCCCCCGGCGCTACCGTTGTGCGACTCAATCAACAGGGCGTGCTAACCTGGCAAAGAAAAAGGTACTTTGTCTGCGAAGCTTTGGCCAACGAATACGTCGAAGTCAACGAATGTCAGCAGAAGCTCCTGGTCCGATTCCGACACATGTGGATACGAGAAATAGACCCAATAACCGGCCGATCAGCAACCCTGATCGACAATAAACAGAACCCCTATGTGTAAAGGATGTCTTGACACAAAGTGTAAAGTATGTGTTGACACCGTACATCGAAGACGGACCCGCCCTACGTGGCTTAAATCATCCCCAAATAAGTTTGAGGATGCCACCCGGCCGAACCTGCCCTACATGGCTACTGATTTCTATGAAGTCGGTAGTCCAACTCCCATAGAGCGTTTTTGTTGCTGTCCCAGCGCAGCAGATCATGTGCCGCACGGTAATTCAGCCATCGATACTCAGTGTGTTCGCCCGACAGATACAATCGGTCACCGGTGACCCGAACGCCAAAGGAATACTCGGGGATTACCAGTACGTCCGGTCCCCACACGAAACCGCATACGCCAGCTACCGGTACCGTAGATAATGAGTCGAGTTTGAGAAACTCGCAGTCGGTGGTGATGCCGGCTTCCTCCCTTGCTTCACGGTGGGCTGCTGTCAGGGGAGATTCTCCTTCCTCACCGCCTCCCGCGATTCCCTGCCAGTAGCCTCCCGTCTCGGGTTTTCTTTTGAATACCGCGTATACGATGTCCGCACCTGAGATAATCCGGTACGGTAATACCAGGACCTGGAAAGGGGCTCGACTCACTGCAATTTCCTTACAAAGAACAACCTGACGCCGAGGGCGGCAAAACCGAAACGGGCAGGATTTTCGTTGTCCTGCCCGTCGTCATTATATGGTTATCTGCAATGCTACAGAATGTGTCCACTTACTGTCCCGGCTTTTTCAGGTACTTGTCGAAAAACTCGACCTGTTTGCGATACTCCTTGATGACGTTGACGCGCTTGCCGGCGCCATGGCCTTCATCGGCAAAGATAAGCGAATCAACCTCGCCACCCTGGGCGTTGATAGCCTCGATAATCTGCCGGGCCTCACCGATAGGCACCCGTGGATCGTTTTCTCCGTGGACCACCAGTAACGGGGTCTTGATCCGGTCGACCTTATGGATAGGTGAGATTTCATGCAGGAATTCCGGGTCGGACAGCGGACCGTACTCGGATTCCCTCAAAGCCCGGCGATAGGCACGCGTGTTTTCAAGAAACGTTTTGAAATTGGCAATGCCAACCACGTCACAGGCCGCCGAAAACATATCCGGGTATTCGGTTATCATACCCAGAACCACGTAACCGCCGTAAGAACCGCCCCTGATGCCGATTATTCCCTGCTTGGTGTAGCCGTTCTCCAGCAACCAGTCAACACCGGCCTTGTAGTCTTTCAGCGAAAGCTTGCGGTTCTTATAGTTGTCCATATTCATGTAATCACGACCGTAGCCGGATGAGCCTCTCGGATTGGGCGCCAGAATGCCGTAACCGTTGAGAATCAGGTATTGAACGTTGCGCAGGAAATATGGCTGGTACTGACTCTCCGGACCGCCGTGAGCGTGCACGATGAATGGCACCGCCTGACCCTGCTGGTAACCGGGCGGCAGATACAGAAAGGCCGGAATCTCCAGCCCGTCAAAACTCTTATAACGAATCAACTGCGGCTCGATAAACATAGTCCGGTCAATACCGGCGTAGATCGAGAATGTAAGCTGTTTGAGTTCTAAGGTCTGGGGATTCCATTTCCAGACATCAGGCGCCCGCGTCGGTCCGGTGAAAGAGACCAGGCAGCCACCGTTTTCATCAAAGTAACCACCGCCGAGAATACCGTCCAGTGGCGGACTGGGTAGTTCCTCCCCGGTTTTAAGCAGACGAATCTTGAGCCGATTGTAGCCGTCCTCGTTGACGATCGCCGTCATGTACTTGAAGTCGCGAGAGACTCCCAGACCGTCAACTTCCCAGCGGGGATCGATCCAGCCGTCATCAATGAACTCGACCTTCGGTGAACCGACCTTCATCTTCGCTATCCGGGCGATGCCGTCATCGTTGCCGTTGCAGACCAGCCAGATGGTTTCATTGTCGGGCATCAGGGTCACGCTATAATAAATAACGTCACCATCATCATCGTTGAGTTTCTCGTATTCCAGCGTGCTTAAGTCAACTACGTACAGATCATCAGCGACGTTGGAGAAGAAATGGTAGACGACCATCTTACTGTCGTCCTGGGAGACTTCGGCAATGGCCATATAACCGTGGGCGGCGGTAGTGTCACCGAATACCTTGTCGTAATCACCGGTGGTCACGTTCATTCGGTAGATATGAAAGTCACGGCCATTCTCCTCGTTGGAACGGAAGAAAATCGACTTGTCGTCGTGGGCCCAGGTGACCGAGCCGTACTGGATGTCATCGACGTGGGTCAGTTGCATCACCCGCCCCGTTTGGGTGTCCATCAGGAAAAGTTGCGACTGCTCCGAACCACCGACCGAGGCGCCGATAATAGCCATTTTGCTATTGTACGAGAGTGTGAAAAAGTCAATACCATCCTCGAACGTCGTCAGCTGATAGGGCCAGCCTTCGTCAGTGATGCGGTAGATCTGTGAGGCACCGGACATACTTGATCGAAAATAAACATCCTGACCGTCCCAACTGTAGCCGGCCGGGTTGCAACCGCCGATCTGCAGGAAGGTGGCGATATCGGGCACATAGCGGCCGGTATCAAGAAGTGAGTGAGCAATTCCCCCGCCCTGACCGACAACCGGGGAAGACATCAGCAACGCCACGGCCAGAGTCATGACCAGGCAAGTGAGCATCGAACGAAACATCTTCCGTCTCCTTTGCTGTTTCATGTTCGTTTCTTTTTAACAAGATAGCAGGCTGTAATCAACCGGGCAAGGAATTACACCACAGGTTATACAACTGCACCCAGGCGGGGATGAGCCGGAACCGCCTGGTATCGAGATACTGAATTTGGCGGAATCGGCACCGTTAGTGTAGGTTGGGCGGCCCCTTCAAACTTGGGGCATGTTGAGAAAGTCTGTGCGAAGAGCGGAGGCCTTCTGGCCGAAGCGACGTGGCAATCTCACTCAGCCTAACGCAACACAGGCACAGCTTTCACAGAAAATGCCGGTGAGTCATGGTTCGACTCCGCTCACCATGACCTGGTGATGAGTGTCACCATGACTTGGTGATGGGCGTATACCCTGAGGCTGTCTTGTCAGTTTCCTTCGACGATTCGGAACACCACTGCAAACCGGGAGTCTTGCCGCAATCGATCCATCTCTTTTTCAGAAGCGACCTCGGTGAATTTCTCAAAGCTTTTCTTGAGCCTCTTGATGTCGTCCATCCCCAGGTAGCACAGCATGAGATACTGGTATGTCATGGGGTTTCCCGGGTCTGCTGATCTGGCGTTCTTGAAGTGTTTGGTGGCCTTTTTGTAACTGCCCTGCCTGAAACGTGCCTCACCCAGACCGAAATGTGCCGCAGCATTGCGTTTTTCAAACTTGAGTACAGCCTCGTAATCCGCTATGGCTGCTCTCTCCTGGTTCTCGGCCAGGTAAGTGTTGGCCCGCCCGAGGTAGGCTGTGACCGATTTCTTATTGTTCTCAAGAGCCTTGTTGTAAGCCGTTATCGCTTTATTGAGATTCTTGCGCATCTGGTAGATTTCGGCAGCACGCACATAGTCATCGTGAGCCAGGGTTTTTTCTCTGAGCAGGCTATATGTCTCAGCCCGGGCGTCGTAAGCACCAGCATAGCTGGGGCGCCTATCGATGGCCTGTGAAAAGTCAGTCAGGGCCGTCTCAAGTTTCCCTTCTTTGAGAGCGGTCACACCAGAGTAATAGTAGTCTTCCTCAGTGAATTCACTGGCTTTGGCTTCTTGCTGCATCGGCACCAGTTCAACGCTCAGGGTTTTGTTCTCACCGGGAGCGAGCCGGATTTTGCCGCTAACCGATTCATAACCATCCATAGTTACACTGTAGCTGTGCCGACCGGCCTTAATTTTGGAGAAAGTCAGGTTACCCGCGCCTACAACTTTACCGTCCAGAACCAGTCGGGCTCCCTCAACGTTGGCCGCCAGCGTGATTTTGGCCGGTTGGCTCTTGCTTTTGGTGCCCGACGACCTGGTTGATTTTTTGACTGCCTTGTTGCTGGAACTCTGTCCGGTGGTTTCCCTGACCGTCATCGGCGGAGGCTCGGAATCTTCTGCCGCGAACATTTCAATGGGAGGCGAGATCTCCTGAGCTACCGTTTCGTTGCCTTCGGTGGGTTCCGGACTGAAAGTGAGCATCGTGATTTCGTTGCCGGCCACGGTGGCATAGTCTATGCTCACGACTTTGCCGTCTATCATAACCTCCACCTTGTGGCTGCCCTCCTGAAGTGGTCCCGATTTGAAGAAGCCCTGGGCCGTGGAGCGAGTAGTCTTGCCCAGTTCGGGAAACCTGACGGTAGCCCCGTGGATATACGGGTGCCCGGCTTCATCAAGGACCATCCCGATGATTTCTCCTTCGTTAGAGCCACCTGTGGCTACGAATCGGGAACCGATGAAAAACAGCACCAGGGCAAACAGCACCACTCCGGCGGCCACGATTCCGGTCGAATTGAACTGCTTTGGTTTAAGTTCGTAAGGTCGGTTGTTTATTGTCAGTTCATCTGATGGGTGGAGACCCTGGCTGCCCACTATCTGGACGTAGTTCTTATAGAAAAAGGCGACCCCTCGACCTCGCTGTGCCATTTGGGGTGTAGAGAGGTCGGGTTTCTCCTGGGGTGGCGGCCCGTTGCTGAGCCGCTCCGCCGGCGCCCCGGCTGGTTTTTCATCGGGGCTTTGATTGAACTGCCTCATTTTTTTTATGAATTCTTCCTTTTCCCGATCAGTGAGGTAGGGTTCGCCGTTTTCCGATTCGTCTTTGGCCGTCGCCGAGATTTCAGCCGCCTCCGCAGGAGATTGTCCCTGCTCCATATCTATCGGCGACTGGTCTGTATCCACATAGGCACCGGTCGGTTCAGGTGGCGAAGGCGGTGCGGTCTCACCGATTGGCCGGAAATCATCATCAACTTCAAGTTGTAACTTGTTGCTGTCGTCCCCGGATGATTGGGCTTCCTTCTCCATCAGAGCGCCGGGCGTTTCTATGCCGAGTTCGTCTTCATCATTCTTGAATTGGCTTTGCCCGCCAACGAATTCCCGGTCGTCGGTGTCATTTTCCGTGACTATGAATTCCAGATCATCACCGTCGGTTTCACGGGCGTTTTCAGATGGTCCGGCAGGATCGGTTTGGCGGTCGGCTTTCGGCTCATCGCCGTCGGCCCGCGACTGTTTCTTGAAGTTGTCTTCCACAGGCAGTTCCCTTGTATCTGTATTCCCGGTTTTCATTACCGTTTATCGACTTGCGCCGATCTTTTCTTTAGATGAACCGCCGGGTTCGACCGTCAGATAATTATGATTAAAACACCTGCAAATAATGGCTTGACACTGCTCTGGCCCACCAGTTATACTTGGCAGTTAAAAGAGTTATCGGGTACGTTTTATTAGTACCGGAGGAGGATAGTATAGATGACAAGTCGCAGAAACCGTCTGGTACTCACTGTCTTAGTGGTGTGCGCGGCCAGCTTTTATTTCAGTTGCTCACAGCCTGATGATATTCTGACCAGGGTTGACCAGACTGAGTTACGCCTGTGGGGTAACGCGGTGGTGCCGGGCCGGTTCACACCGGCTGTGCAAAACCTGCCTACCAATACCACCGGTATGCTCTACGAACTATGGGTTGCCGACGACAATGACACTATCTCACTGGGTAAATTCGGTTATAACCAGGTTTTGATGGTTTTCCTCAACGAGGATGGTGAAGAACGGTCCGATTCAAACCTGTTTATGCTGGCGGGAGACGTTCTTGACTACACCGACATTTTTGTCTCGGTCGAGACTGACCCCGACGCCTGGCCGGCTTTGCCCGGACCGATTATGCTGATTGACCGCATTACCGCCCCCACCAGTAATCAGGTTGAGATGGTCTTTCCCCTGTCGGATTCTCTTTGGGACGCAATCGCTGTCTTCAATATGGAGAGTCCCTCCGATTCTGAGCGGACTCGTGATGATGGCTACGGGATATGGTTCTGCAGCTATGTAGAAAAGCGAGATTCCGTGCAGGATACGCTCAGCCTTGACAGCTTTGAACTGGTCCACCTGGAAGATGACTCACTGCCCCAAGATACTATCGTATGGTATCTGGACAACATTATAAATATTGTATCCAAGGACACTGTTCGCCTGTTCGGTCCTGATACTCTGCCGGACGGTACCATCGAAGCTATCGAGTCCCGGATTAACAAGATCGTTCGTTTCGATTCCCTGCTGAAAGCCGATTCCACCTGGCCGTATACTATGATAGACGACACTGCCACTGTGTACTATTACACGGTGGGGGCACTGGATTCTTTCAATTACGACGATTTTATCCAGTATGACTTCGGCATGCCGGACTATTCGTCCTGGGGCTGGACATACAAGGGCTGGGTGGTATCGCCCACGATTCCGATTTCGGCGCTGGGCACCATAACTCCACCGGCTTATGAAGTCAACCAGATTCCCAGTGATTCCCTGATACCGGGTATCGAAGGCGGTTTGTTGACCACCGGAACTTTCGCCGACCCCAGGTGGCCCGATTATGACAACCCGTTCACCATAGGTGATTCGGGCGAACAATTGATACCGCCTTTCCCGGGCGAGGATTTCCTCGAGGATATGCCGTTTGTCTGGAATCCCGGCGGATTGGTGCCGGGCGGCATCCGCGGCACGGTCTTTATCACGCTGGAGCCGAATAATTTCACTGATACCACAACCAATTTCCCGCTGTTTGCCTTTATCGGAAAACTCCCTGAGTTCCAATGGGAGCTAATGGACGACGTAGGTGATCTGGAGGAATTCATCGTGTGGCCGCTATATCACAGCAATGATTCCAGGATAGGCTTCCCTAAAATTGTGGTCGATATCAGACGGTATTGATGGTTATTACCAGAGTACAAGAAACCGACGCCTTGGTGCCGGTTTCTTTTTGCCTGACACGGTTTGGCTGGGGAACGATCCCCGGCCGGCAGACACCCTGATTTTTCACCGTATCTTATAGTATTAAAAGAGTACAATGAACTTGAAGGGAAACGCAGGTTTATCAACAGGCCCGTTGGGTGGGGTACGGTTGTAACGGACAATGAAGAAATCACGCTCACAATCCTCCCGCACGCATGACCACACCGACTACTCGGTCGATGTCCGCGTACGCAACGAGGACGACCTGTTGGCTTTACTGGATGGCCTTGACGAACCGCCGTTTCTGTTGATCCTCGACTGTGTGCAGGACCCCCACAACCTGGGTGCCTGTATGCGTACCGCCGATGCCGCCGGTGTGCACGCCGTGATAGTGCCCAAAGACCGCTCGGTATCGTTGACCGATACGGTGCGGCGCATCGCCTGCGGAGCGGCCGAACATCTGCCGCTGGTGACGGTGACCAACCTGACCCGCACGCTCAAGCAGTTGCAGAAAGCCGGCGTCTGGCTGGTGGGCACCGCCGACAGGGCGGAGCAATCGATCTATGACATTGACCTGACGGGACCACTGGCGATTGTGTTGGGTGCCGAGGGACAGGGGCTGCGGCGTCTCACGGCCGAGACCTGCGATTTCCGGGTGCATATTCCCATGTCCGGTGCCGTCTCCTGCCTCAACGTCTCAGTTGCCACCGGCGTCTGCCTCTTCGAGGCCGCCCGCCAGCGGCAAGCCGCTACCTGACGGTGGCAGACCATTCTTGTACCCCACCTAACAGGTGGGCCCTAATTCGGAAACGCTCTTCGGGTTCGCCAAGAACCCACCCGCTGGGTGGGGTACAAGTCGGTCGGATTCCGGCGGCAAGCCGCATTTATAAGAAACCCGACATCTCCTTCTGTTGATAAACAGAATAAACGTCATAGCGAGGAGCGAAGCGACGTGGCTATCTCGGACTCAGTTTCCAACAGTGAATTGAGATCGCCACGCCCGCCAGGGACGGGCTCGCGATGACGTGAAACGCGGGTTTTTGATCGGTCCGTTGGATGGGTGCGGCAAAAAGCCACCGGCTGGGTGGGGTGCAGGTGTCATTTCCCCTGGTCCTGCTTGCTGCTAAGCTCTTTTATCTGCGCTATCAGCCGCTGCGTCTTTTCGATATCATCCTTGGCCCGGTCGCCGTACTGCTTAAAGTCTCGCAGGGCCGCCTGCGCATAGGCCAGCGCATCCGGAAAGCGGTCGGCTCTTGCGAGCAGCAAAGCGACATTATACCGCGTCTGGCCGGCATCGAAGACATTGCCGGCATCTTCCTCATATTTCACACATGTGTCGTAGTGGCGAAGCGCCTGCTGCACATCACCTGCATGTCTGTGCACAATTCCCAGTTGGCCGTGGGCCACAGCCAGATCATTCACGGCACTTTCAGGCAGCAATTCCAGCGCTTCATGATACCTGCCAAGCGCCTCATTGAGGTGCTTAAGCAGTTCCTTCTCCGGCCGGTTTGCCCGGTGCGCCTCTATGTAGCGTTCCAGGGCTACTGACCCCAGTTGCATAACAGACTGTGCCTGGCCCAGACGATCTCCCTCAGTACACAACTTGAGTCCCCGCTCATGCCACTGTTGAGCCTTATCAAGATCTCGTAGTTCAGACAGGTCCTGGTAGGCATTCCCGAGGTTAAAGGCGCAAATGGCTGCTTCTGGCTTGTCGTCAATCCGTTCCGATAGTTTCAACGATTCCTTGTAGGATTTGACGCATTCAGTTCGTCCGACTTCCCGCTGGATATATCCGAGTTGTTCTATCGAAACAGCCAGGGTCCGGATATCATGACGCTGCCTTTCATTCAGACGGTCTATCGGTATCTCAAGCGCCGAGGTGGTGTGCTGGCGACACCATTCGACATTGAGGTTCTGCAACCGCTCGGCCTCTTTCCATTCACGTTCTTCCTCTGCGAGCCGAACACGGTACTGGTTTACCAGCGACCAATCCTCTTCACGTTCCGGCAACGGGCCATCTGTCTCTTCATCAACAAACATGGGGAGTATCTCTGCCACAAGTTGCTTCCACTCGGCTCGGCGGCCGGTATGGTTGTAGAGCACGTGCAATCCCTGCATTGTACTGATGATCGGAGACAACCAGTCGTGGGCTATGGCCAGTCGGCGGGCATGAAGCAGGTTGGCTTCCTCGGCTGTCAGAGCGACAATCACATCCCGATTTCCGTCCCCGTACTGGTTGTGATAGTAATCGCCCAGCATCCCTACTGCCTCCGCAAAGGCATGGGTGGCTCTCAGGGCAGAGGACTTAGAATCCGAGTCGGATCGCTCGGGATAGAAAGTGTCAAACTCCGACTTAAAGAACCAGGGGAGAGCCGGGTGGATGGAATAGTAGCCGCCTCCATGTGCCGTCAGCAAGCCGATTTCGGCGGCGCGGTCAAGCAAAGAGATTCCTGTCTCGCGAGTCAGACCACGGACTTCGACAAGATGCCAGTCATCTTCTTCGTCGCCCATGAGCTTCAGAGCATCGACATCAACAAACCCCTGAAAGAGGTGCAGCAGGGCCAGTATCTTGCGCTCTTTTTCTGAAAAGGCGTTTTCAAAACCGTAGCTGAGCGAGGCCCCCAGCGACCGGGTGCGGCCCTGCTCTTTGTCGTCCTTAAACGCCACTTCCCCCGCCCGCAGCTTGCTAACATAAGTCTCTATCTGGTTCCGCTCCGTTAATCGGTCGCGAAGAGCCTGCCCGACCACAACTGTGATCGTCATCGGGTTGCCTGCCGTGTATTCCAGCAGCGGCCGCCAGTCCTGAATGTCACTCAACCGGCGATTCTGCTTTGCGGCCAGTTCGCGGGTAAGCTGAATACGTTCCCGCATCGGCATCGGCGGCAGTGTCAGTCGTGCCGGCAGGTCATGCAGCCAGCGTCGTTCATCGCGGCGGGAGGTCAGCAGGAACTTCGCTTTGGTCTGCCGGGCATCGCGCAGGAAGTCGACCAGTTCGGCCTGTTCTTTGGGGGACCAGGCTGATTTGGCGCCCTCCGGGAAACCGGCAATCGGTTCCACGTTGTCCCATATCCAGAGCAACGGCAGCCGCTTTAGTATCTGTAGTGCCACGGACCTCTTTTCGGCCCGTTCCAGCGTCATCCAGGGTTCTTGATCGGATGTGCGGAAATGCTCGTAAACCGGCTCCAATCGACCGAGTAATTGCACCAGTGTCTGGTGTCGTTCAAACGACGTAAAGAAGACGGGGCCTTCAACACCTCCGGTGAGACTGTACCAGCGGGCGAACTCGCGTGCCGTTTCGGTTTTGCCGCTGCCGGCATAGGCGTGCAACAGAACGATCCGTTGGCCGTCAAAGGTGCGGTCCAGAGCCAGCAGCGTTTCATCGCGCCCGAAGAAACCGACATCCGGCTCTGTCTTAATCGCTTCGTCGAGATCACCTCGCCCCGGTGCGGTCCGGCTGTCGCCGAGCGTGAAAGTGATCTTCTTTTCGGTCGCTGTTGAAAAGAGTCGGATCGGGGCCGCTTCCCAGATGACAGGCACGCACCAGTCCTGCAGCGGTATCGGCTCGTAGGCTATCTGGCGCTGAGGTTGATCGGCGAGGTTCTTGCGGGCCAGTGTGGCGGCTTCGCCCAGGCTGTGTCCGTGCACCAGTTCGGCATACATTCTTGCCACATACTGCGCCGCCGTATCGAGGTAAACGTTGTAGCGCATAGCCACCACCCCGGCCACTCCCTGATCGACCAGTTCCTGCGCCAGCGAACCATAAGCTCGCACGGCAGCGTGGCGGTCAAAATCTGCGCCGGCGGCAACCGGCTTATCAGGTGTTTTGGCATAGGCCGAGCGGCAGGCGTTGAGGTCTATCACCGGCACGTTGGTGTCGGCCAGCAGGTGGCCCAGAGTGGGGCCGTCCACATAGAGACAGTTTTCCTCGATCTGTGGGTTTTCAAACAGCAGGTAGCCGTGAGCGCCCTCCCGTTCAGGTGTCAGCAACAGGTCGGGTCTGGAAATCTCATCGTAGGTGCCGTGGCCGTCAAAGTGGACGACGTGATATGGTTTCCCGGCAGCTTTGGCGGTGCGCAGTTTTTTGCCCAGCGCTTCATAGGTGGCCGGTCGCAGAACGTCGAGCTGGGATGATTCGCGGGAACTTTCGTCCAGACCCTTGATCAACCGCGACGCCACCGACCGGAAGGGGATATCGTCCCGGCCACCGGGACGGCAGATAATCAGCAAAATGCGAATAGCCTCGGCCGGACCCGGTTTAGGCAGGCGGGGTTTCTCCGCCGTCTGGGGTTGTGACCGGACAAAAGTGGCCGCCTTTAGCGCCAGGGGTGTATCGGTGGCCGGGTCACGCAGCAGTTCCCACGGGATGGAAGCCGCATCACTAACGCCGGAGGTGATAATCTCCACCCGCGTATCGGCCAGACTGCCGCTGACGTCATTCCAGAGTCGGGTGGCATCGCTGCCGTTGAAGATCTTTTCAAAAAGCTCGGTGCCGATCTCTGTCAGGCGCTGTTCGATCCTTTTGGCGATACCGGGCGCGGGATCGAGCGGGTACTCCAGGTAGTCCTCAAGATACCAGCGGATATCCTCGTTGTCCTGGGCGGACATGGCAAAAGAGAAGTTGCTGTGGGCGGTTTGGCGGACGCCGGTGCCCACCAGTGCGATATCAACTCGATACTTGTCATCCCCCAACGCTATTTGGGTGAGACGGATGACCTGCCGTGCTGATCCGCCGTTGTTGATACTGTTGCTCATTTTGTTAAGCCTCCTTTACACATCACCATCTCCCCCTCTCACTTCCTCCTGACCACCCGGAGGGCGTCTTTCAGCAGACGGTAGGGAGACTTTTCGGAGTTGGCCCGGATAGCAGTGAAGCATTTGTCACAGTCGTTGTGAGC
>SDBU01003525.1_pt1 | contig 19846 bp, 14 predicted proteins | sample 2277071 | NCBI WGS metagenome assembly SDBU01 (sample SAMN10397929, study PRJNA504765) | marine sediment metagenome | isolation source: marine sediment core GS08_GC12, 126 cmbsf | place: Arctic Ocean: Gakkel Ridge, Loki's castle | collected 2008
TGTGGATTTTCCTATATATGTGGGTGATTCAGGAACTAAAATAGCTGTCATCGACGCAAATGGAGATATTACCAAACGTTTGCCGCCCGTACTTCAAGTGCTCGGCACGCCAGCAGGTATCGCGTTTGACAGTGACAGCACATTGTATGTCGCGGAAACTGCGCTCAATCGGATATCGACAATGGATGTTAATACCGGAGCCAGGACAACAATCGCAGCAGCCGGACTTTTCACACCATCTGGTTTGGCGTTTGATTGTACAGGCAAATTGTATGTGTCGGAAATTGGCAATGACCTCGGCGCTGGCGAAATTTCTGTTGTTGACACCGTTACAGGAGAGGTAACTCTTATAGCAGAAGGATTGGATGGGCCAGCCGGTATCGCCTTCGATAACGACGGCATACTATATGTGGCTGAATTCCTCTCCCCCGGCGGCGAAATATCGAGAATTGACCCAAGAGGTGAAACAGAGTTTCCACTGGGGGTGTCTACTGCGGCGGGTGGACTTTTGGCACCAACCGGTATAGCGTTTGGTAATGACGGACTCCTGTACGTTTCGAACTCAGCCGGTCAGCGAATTTCCACTGTTGACCCGGAGACACACACTGTCACACATTTAGATATCAACTTTCCAGAAGGTTATGAATTGATTACGCTTAATAAAATAGCCTTTGGTAGTGACGGATTTCTGTATGCAACAGACCTAACCAATTTTAATATCTGGAAGGTCGATATCGCCGCAGAAACAGCAGAGGTATTCGCAGAGGGACTCATAGCTCCCACCTATTTAGCCTTCACCGGGCAATTAGACGCCTCACTACCGAAACCTGAACCTGTAATTACGAGCGTTGAACCCAACGAAGGCCCAACATCTGGAGGCACAGTAGTTATTATCACAGGCGAAAACTTCCTTCCCAAAGCCAAGGTATTCTTTGGCGATAACCAGGTCATCAACATACCCGTGATTGTTAATGAATTGGGCACTGAAATTACAGCCGTATCGCCAAGCGGCGCAAAAGGTCCACAGAATATCACAGTGGAAAATTGGGATGGACAGTCCGTGACTTTGCCGAATGGTTTCACCTATACTTCATCATTATTGGGTGATGTCAGCGGCGACGAGACGATTTCGGCTTATGACGCCGTTTTAATCTTGCAATTTGTAGTCGGCTTAATTGACGATTTTCCTGCTAACCAATCAGCCTCATCTGCTGTGAACCAGAGGCTTAACGGCTACAAGGTCAGCGTACCGAATGTAACGGTAAATCCTGGGAATCGGGTCAGGGTTCCGATTTCCATTGATGATGCTGCAGGCATTATGGCAGGTGGAATTGTATTGCAGTACGATGCTCAGATGCTCCGAGCAATCAATGTCTCGACTTCTGATATACTTTCCGGCTATTACTGGCTGAAGGATATTAAACCAGGAGAGATTCGTATTGCTTTTGCTGGCGTTGCGCCTCTACGTGGTAAAGGTGAGTTGCTATACATTGAGTTTGAGCCAGTAGGCTCGACGGCTGGTGCCAGAAGTTCTTTAATTCTGAAGGACGTAAGCTTAGGCGAACGCGTCCAGGTCACCAAAATCCACGGTTCCATCGAAATTTTGCCGGTGAAGACGGCATTGCTGGCAAATTACCCGAACCCCTTCAACCCGGAAACCTGGATACCTTACCTGCTTTCTGAAGATGCTCTTGTTAAGGTTTATATCTACGATATGAAGGGACGGATGATTCAAACCATTGACCTTGGCTATCAAAATGCAGGTGCTTATGTGAGTAAAGGACGAGCTGTCTATTGGGATGGCCGAAACAACTTTGGTGAAAAGGTTTCCAGTGGCGTCTATTTCTACACGTTGCATGCCGGTAAATTCAAAGAGACACGACGAATGCTTGTGGTGAAATAGCGCTTCGAAGGTTTGAGTGAGTTATTTTGCAACAGGCACTATTTTGCTTTTCAAATTAGTGCCCGTTGCAAAATTTTCAAAAATGTCGAGACTATCAGGTTGTCTATAAAATAGGGGAGTTGATTAACTCAAACAACCATCTTCAATCTTCAATCTTCATTCTTCAATCCACTCACCTTCCAACAAATCTTTGGCGATGTTCTATACCGTAGCGCATCGCTTCATCAAGAAAAGCTTCAATATTCTCAAATGGCGTACCTGCCACAATTCCATTGCCGGCAGCTATACACATCCCTCCATTGGGCTGGTCAAAGGTATCAATCAGAAAACGCACCTCCTCCCGAACCCTCTCCGGGGTTTCTTCTGGAAGGATGTGCTGTACATCGAAACCGACAAGAAATGTCATCCGGTCACCAAACTCACGAGCGACAGCAACCTCATCCATCGTCTCCTTCTGTACGGGGTGGAATACATCAACACCCGCTTCGACAAGGTCACCAAGAATTTCAGTATTGTTGCCACAGCTATGGAGCCACCAGTGGGTACCGCTTTTTTTGAGGACATCGCCCACCTTTGCATAGTAGGGTTTGATTAATTCGCGAAATGTATCAGGACTCATCATAAGTTGAATCTGGTGCCCTAAATCATCGCTGGTCCAGAATCCGTCGGGGTGCAACTCGCGAATAGCCCTTTTTATGTATCCACAATATTGGTCACATAGAGCTCCGTGAAGACGGTGGACGTTCTCCGGCTCAATGTGGTAATCCATCATCAGATTCTCCATACTACGGATGCCCCAGGGCTTCTCGAAGAATAGCCCCCACCAGCCGAACAGGATATAACGGTCTTGAGACCGAATCCTCTCCGCTTGTTCAATGAGATTATCAAACTGTGAGTCCGTTTCGGGATTGGGCATTTTTTCGATAAACTCGTCTAGCTTGTTCCAATCATCAAGAATACATCTCGAGTCATGCGCACCACCCGAGGATAGCTGCCAGGATAATCCCATAGCACCGATGTCCAAAGGGTTAATCCAGAGTGTTGCTGTATCCTCCGGATAACGGTTAAATTCCTGCAAACGTTCACCATACTGTTCATGAAGTCCTTCTCCCCACCACTTAGCGCGTACAAGGGGAATGCGAGAAGGTTGTTTTCGCTCTACCGCCTTGAGAACTTCCGCGCGCGGCAGAGGACGCCATAGATTGTTATTTTCAGTTGCCATTTATTCACCTCGTTCAATCGCTTTTCCACCAATTTTACTATTATTGTATCGATTTGTCAAAAGAATTCTCAACTATGCAAATATTCGCGCGACAGAAACCGAGTTTCCCCCAAAAACTCGGTTTTTAAATCCGCATTTCTTTCTTGCCTCAAATTGTCAAATGTGCTACACTTCATCAATAGATGTCTATGAAATAATGGGCAATGAGTTCATTCGACAAATCGTCCGGCAATGTAAAAATAAAAAAAGCATATCATCTGATATCTTTGAGGAAATTTATCCGAGTTTTCAATATTAGATGGAAAATTTTTAGACAATCTTGGGCGGAAGAAGTAGTTCGATGAACGAAGTGATTTGTTTTTTGTGAAAGGCCGTCCGCTTCGCGGGGCTTCGCCTCCATTCGCAAAGCTCGTGATTGCTTCGTGCCTCGCAACGGCGCCTACTTCGGCTTCGCTTGCCTTCGGTTTTTCCGTTTTCTGTTTTCCGTTTTCCGTTTTTAACAGGGGAAATTAAAATTGAGTGCTGCAAATAAAAACATTTTAGTTCGGATTTTCAAATTTCGAGAAGCGGGTATTTTGTTTGCGCTTATATTGTTGTGTGTTATCACTGCAATTTTTAATCCGCGTTTCTTATTACCTGGGAATTTGACCATTCTCTCGCGGCGAAGTTGTTGGTTTGCCTTGATTGCCATCGGCGAAACGTTTGTCATCATCACTCAAGGCATAGACCTATCACCAGGTTCCCTTCTTATTCTAATCGGTGTCGTTTGTGCGTGGTTTATGAAGCTTGGCAGTTCAATGCAGATACCCGCTTTTATTAATATACCTGGAGCTATTCTGTTAGCACTCATCACGGCGGCGGCTATTGGATATTATCACGGTGTTTTTGTTACCAAGTTGTCTGTACCGCCTTTTGTTATCACATTAGGTACATATCTGATGGCGCGTAGCGCTGCTGAAGTGATTACCGGCGGCGGCACTCCCATTCCAATCACCGTAGAATCTTTTGCTTTCATCAGTAGAGGAATGATGAACCTGTTTCCCGCGCTCATTCTACTCATCATAGCAGGTTTGTCATGGATGTTTCTCCAGTTTTCCGTCACAGGACGGCATATTTATGCAATTGGCGGTAATATTGAAGCGGCACGATTATCTGGCATAAATATTGATAACAAGCGCATTTTAGTTTATATCATCAGTTCTGTACTTGCTGGTATCACGGGTATTATCATCGCTTCATACCTGAGGCAAGGACAAGTCAACTTGAATGAGCCGTATGAATTGTATGCAATCGCTGCAGCCGTAATTGGCGGCACTAGTCTCTTCGGCGGCGAAGGCACAATACTGGGCACAGTCATAGGCGCTGCCATCCTCGGAGTTATAAACAATATATTAGTGTTTTGGAACGTACCATCATATTGGCAAAAAATGGTCATCGGTTTAGTGCTCGTTGTTGCAGTGACGTTAGATATACAGCGGCGAAGAACACGAACATGACTTAGATAACATCTCAACAGTCTCTCATTTTTCAGGAGGTGCTACATCCTCTTCACCTTTTTCTGACCATGGGCGGATGGGGTTTACACAAAATGAAGCACTGATTGCGTTAGGAGGAAATATAAAATGATAACACTCAAAATCTTATTTTTCAACTACGGCATTGCTTTCGCGTTGCTGACGCTGCTATTTCTACTGATGTCGGCTGCGATAGCAGATGGCAAGAATTCTGAAAAAGGCGATAAAGCTCCAAAATGGCTTTATGAAGGTGAAACGTATGGGCTTTGGTATGCCGACTTAGCCAGCGCCGAGCAGATTGAGCCCTACAAAGCTTTCCCATTCATCGACTGGGGACAACCAGCGTCAAATTTGAAGTGGGTGGAGGAATTTCATAAACTCGACATCCGCTCGATTGCTTACGTTTCCTTCTACAAAGCCCCGAATATACTACAGGTAGAAGATAGACGCAGATGGGAAGGTGGCTCGCCGGGCATCGAAGAGTGCAAGAAAAACCCGTTCTGGCAAGCTGTTGACCTTTCAAATCATCCCGAATGGATGCTAATCGCGCAGGACGGCAGTCTGAAGCTTCCATTCAACAATCCCGACTATCCGCCAGGCTGGTATCAAGTGTGTACAAACGCTGAAGGATATGCAGATGCAGTTTTAGATGGCGTAAAGGGTATTATGGAGATGGGTTTTGATGGATTGTTCATCGACAACGTCCACCCCGAAGCAGATTGTTTTGGGCCGGAACACAGCAAACATGAGCATATTGACACCGATAAAAATAATGCTGATACATACAAAATGCTGCTTGCTCGGGTCCATCCGCTTGTAAAAAGCTACGGCGAGGATAAAATCTGCGCGTTAAATTCTGGCGGAGTGCGTAAAGAATATGGGCAATACGGCGATGCGCTGATGTGGGAATCGTACCTAAGAAGCGAAGCTTCGTGGGCGAAGCGGTCTTTCATATTCAGCGGCGCAGAACGCAGACACGACTGGTCCCGTATAAGACGGGCAGCGGATGAATGGAAATCTTACATAGATAGCGGCAAAGCGATTTTGGCTTTGAGCTACCTTGGAGGCGAAACGCAAAAAGAACGCAAGGAAAACGCTTTTTATGCTTATGCATGCGCCAAGCTATCTGGGTTTCTCTGGGCGCGCTCTTCCATTTTTGATAAAGTGCGCATCGGCATGCCAATCGGTTATATACAGGTTGAGAATGGCGTCCATTACAGACTCTATCAAAAAGGCTTCGTGGCTGTGAACCCGGAGAAAAAAGAAAAAAATGTGGATATTCCTGTGGGTGAGGAATATTCTGAATTTCTTGACCTCTATTCTGATGAGGTTTTGCGGGTCAAAAAAGGAAAATTGAGCATCCACATCCCAGCAGATACTGGTCGAATTTATCTTTCGCGGTGAGGTTTTTGCACAGTGCCCAACAAGGAAGGATAATTTCGATTCGTTGGGCACTGATAAAGGCATGAAAGCAGATATTTTGGAAGAGTGGGAACAGAAAACAGAAAGCTAGTTGATTTACTCATTTGTATCAATGAACCTTAGCAAAATACGTTTCCAACCTTGTGGTAATTTCCCCAATTCGTCATCCGAAGAAGCAATTAAACCCTCAAACAAAGAAACAATATCTTGTTTCAAAATAGCAATCGCTTCTGCTTCAGTAGTGCCGGAGCCAAATGCTTCGACTTCTGGCCAGCGTGCCGCTATTTCGTCTGGATATTCCTCAATTACTACATTGATAGGATGCGCTAAACGATATTTCTCCGAGTTAAGTTCCCAAAGGTTTGTATTTCGCACAATTGGACGAGTTCGTAATTCATCATTTAATTCTTCTAATCGCTTTTCCAAAACAGATAATCGCTGATTTTCTAGATGTTGAAGTTGTTCATAAGGAATTTGCATGTCTTGCTCCTCATGGGAAAAAATATTGAGCAGAAAGCCTTATAATTCTATCACTTCAGAGGAGAAATTGCAAATGAAATTTCTGAGCCAAGGGAGATTCAAAATACCGATAACTTGATTGACGCAAAGGTATTTCGGTTGTATGAGGCGGGTATTTTGGAAAAGTGTAAGCAAGAACAACTTTGACCTTGATTCCGCGTCAGAGGTATGGTAAAGTTAGTAACATGAATTGATGAATTCAGGAGGAGTGAACACATGACAAACAATGGAGACATCCAAATTCTTCGCGATTTAGCCAAGAAATATCGAGAGATTTCCAACAAGGACATCCAAAACGAAAGGCGCGATTTATGGCGCAAGCACAATAGTTTGGAGAGAACTCGGCCGCTCATATACATGCGATGGCTTGCCGCCTGGCATGAGACTCCTGAGTCAAAACTTGAGTGCGAAGACCCATTCTATCGCCAGCATGAGAATTTCCTTCGCCAGATGATATTTCAGGACACCATCGGCGATGACTACATTATTGAGCCGTGGATTACTCAGAGCGCATCTTTCATCACGCCACCCGAAGGACTTTGGGGGCTGCGAATCAGGCACATCCCCAGTCCCGAGCCAGGAGGCGCATGGAAATTTGACCCACCTATTAAAAGCCTAGAAGATTTTTCGCAGATGGTTGAGCCGCACCACGTCGTCAACGAAGAGGCTACAGCCCGTAACGTTGCCAAATTGCAGGATGCTGTGGGAGATATCCTGGAGGTCAACGTTGACCGTGGGCCAGTTTACCAGGTGTGGCATGCCGACCTCTCCACCGACCTGGCTCACTTAAGAGGGCTGGAGCAAGCCATGTGGGATATGGCTGACAACCCCGAATGGCTGCACGGGCTTCTAAGTTTTATGAGTAATGGCGTCCTGACCACCCATGAAGAAGCAGAGGCGGCGGGAGATTGGCATCTCTGTAACCATCAGAATCAGGCGATGTCGTATGCCCAGGAATTGGCAGACCCAAAAGCAAACAGCGAGAGCGTCAAGCGCGACCAACTCTGGTGTTTTGTCGCGTCACAGGAAATGGCTCAAGTTTCACCCGCGATGCACGATGAATTCATGCTCCGCCACCAGCTCCCGATTATGGAGAAGTTCGGCCTTGCGGCATACGGCTGCTGTGAAGACTTGACGCATAAAATTGATATGCTCCGAAAAGTTCCCAACCTCCGCCGCATCGCTGTCACACCGTGGGCGGACGTGCGAAAATGCGCCGAACAGATTGGACAGGACTACGTATTTTCCTGGCGACCAAGTCCAGCGGAGATGATTTGCTCCGGCTTCGACCCGGACTACATCCGTAAGGTAGTCAAGGATGCGATGGAGGCATCAAAGGGCTGTCACGTTGACATCACTCTCAAAGACGTGCAAACAGTCCAACATCGACCTGAGAATCTAAAAGAGTGGGTAAAGATTGTCCGAGAAATTACGGATGATTATGCTTGATAAGGGTAAAGGGCTAAGGAGCAAAGGGGCAAGAGGGCAAAGAATCTCTGCCCCTTTCATTCATTACAACTCTGGCACATAGTATTCCCCATTCCAGACGTATGGCGTTTGCGGCGGTAACAGGTCATCGGGTTTAATCTTTCCCGAGATGAGTTCAGCGACTTGGCGTCCGCGCTTTTGGTATTCGTCCAGGTGCTCTTGAGCAGCGACTCGGAGTTGTGCATCCGGCTCAGCAGCCCATAATGCCAGAATAGCCGCTGCCTCTGGGGCGTCAATCTGCGACAAGACAGGGACCGCGAGTAAACGAAGCGACGGTTCGGTGATTTCGGAGATGGGTTGCAGCCAGCGCACCAGATTTACGTCGCCTTGTTCCATCTTGCTCATTGCATCAAGCAATATCTCCTGCTCGTCCTTTTCCCCGTTCCAGAGTTGGTCCAGATATGCCTGCATTTTCGGTGTATCACAAACGAGCATCTCCTGAATCAGAGTCATCCATGGACCGAGGTTATACTCGTAAGAATCTGTCAGGAATTGGTCGAGCGCTGGGTTTGGCTGTTTTTCGAGGTATTGGATTACCTCCTTCCGCTTTGAAGGGTTGTCCCGGATAAGTGTTTTGATGTAGCCATACGTGCTCGGAGAATTAATCTTGGACAGGTAACGCTTCTCTTAACTTCTGCGAGCCATACCACGAATCGAATAAAATTGGATACTCTGTGATGTCGAGATTGTGTTCGCAGAAAAAGCTTTTGATTTCAAGAGTATAGTAAAATCCGGTATTTTTGTCAATTATCTTTCACAGCATTACATGTAGCGCACCACCAAGGCTTCAGAGAATTGTGGCTGCATGCAGAAAAAAACGGAAGAAAAGTGAACAATTTTGTTGAACCAGAGGAAAAAATGTGTTAGAATGTAGGTTAAGTCTATGATTTCGGCAACGGAAGTTGTCGTAAATTTAATTTTCACAAAACACATTTTAGAAATTGTTTCAATAGTAAATTCTGAATTCTGAATATCAGAAATATACGGCGTTTTCGCCGCATAATAACAAGTTCGGCTGCGAAATATAATCAAGTAACACTTAGAGAGAGCAATAATGACTAAAGAATTTTTTGACGAAATGACAGAACTGTCAATTGCTAAAACAACAATCGTTTCCAAATACTTTTGGGCATGGGCTAAGGTTATCATTGGAACTCAAAAACGCTATCCTCAACGTACTCAGAAAATAGCATACATTGATTTGTTTGCCGGTCCGGGACGTTATAAAGACGGGAAAATTTCAACACCTCTTCGTGTCTTAGAACAAGCTATCGAAAATCCTGATATAAGAGAGCGTCTTGTGGCAATTTTTAATGATAAAGATGAAGAAGTTATCAGAACTCTTGATAACGAAATAAAAAACTTCTCAAATATCAACCAACTAAAATATACACCCGCTGTCCACAACGAGGAAGTCGGAGACCAAATTGTTAAAATGTTTGAAGAAATGAACCTTATACCAACACTTTTCTTTGTTGATCCGTGGGGATACAAAGGTCTTTCTCTTCGTCTTATTAATTCCGTCCTAAAAGATTGGGGGTGCGATTGTATATTCTTTTTTAATTATAATCGAATTAACTTAGGGTTAAACAACTCTAAGGTAAAAGAACACATGGATGCGCTATTCGGCGAAGATTATGCCGATAAACTTCGCATCAAGTTAAATGGTATGTCTCCCCAAGATCGTGAATTGACCATTATTGAAGAACTCGGTGAATCCCTTCAGGATATGGGAGGTAAATATGTGTTACCATTTCGATTCAAGGATGAACGTGGTACACGAACAAGTCACCATCTGATATTTGTTAGCAAAAATGTAGTTGGATACAAAATTATGAAAGATATCATGGCAAAAGAAAGTTCTGAAAGGCTACAGGGGATTCCGAGTTTTGAATATAATCCCGCCAGCAGACAATATCAGCTTTTATTTGAACTTTCCAGACCTCTGGATGACTTGGGAGATATGCTTCTGTCAAAATATGCAGGATGTCAGCTTGCAATGAAAGAAATTTATGAGGGACATAATGTAGGAACTCCGTATGTTAGCAAGAATTATAAAGATATTTTAAAGAAACTCGAACTTGAGCGAAAAATCAGGTGTGAACCCCCGGCAAGCGAAAGAAGAAAGAATACTTTCGCTGACAAAACTTTAGTTATATTTCCAAAATAAATAGGTAAATCAGATATGGACGGTATTAAAAGAAAAACCCTGCTTTATAAAACAGGGGTTGAATATGGTGATTACACAATAAACCATGTTCAAGGGTGTTCGCATGGTTGCTTATACCCATGCTATGCAATGATGATGGCTAAAAGATTCGGAAAGGTAAAAAGTTACGATGAATGGATAAAACCGAAGATCGTTAGTAACGCTATTGAACTATTAAAAAAAGAGCTTCCGAAGTATAAAGACAAAATTAAATTTGTTCATCTCTGTTTTAGCACCGACCCTTTTATGTGCGGATATGACGAAGTTGTCGCTTTAAGCTTAAATCTTATTAAGATTCTTAATAAAGAAAGCATAAAATGCACTACTTTGACAAAAGGAATTCCGCCGCTTGAACTTGCGGAATTAGGTAAGCAAAATGAAATCGGTATTTCACTGATTTCTTTAAATGAAGGATTTAAGAAAAAAATCGAACCTTATTCGACGCCTTATAAAGATAGAATCAACGCTCTGTATGAGTTGCACAAAAAAGGATGTTACACATGGGTAAGTATTGAGCCTTATCCGACACCTAATATAATTGCTCAGAATTTTGATGATATCTTAAAAACGGTTGAATTTGCAAATAAGATTATATTTGGTCGATTAAATTATAACAAGAGAGTTACTATGTACCCTGGATATCAACAATATTATAATGAATTAAGTCTTAAAGTAATTGAATTTTGCAGAAAGAAAGGTAAAGAGGTTCATATAAAAGAAAAAACCTCTACTGATTTAAAGCCTGAGAACCAGCAATCAGCCTAACCTGTCGCTGCACCGGACGCAAAAAAACCTGCGCCGGTGAGCTTTCACGTTAGCGTTCTTTTTCGATACACAAAAGTAAATAAAAGGCGAAAAAACGGTTTTTTTATTAATTTTAAAATAATGCGTACTTTAAAAGAAGCTTTAAAAAAAATACACTTCACTCTTGAAAATGGACTTGTCTTCTGTGACAAGCCCGACGAAACTGAGTACATTGGTGAGCGATACCATATTCAGGAAAAAGCCAATAAACTTGAGGCTACCGCTGTTTTGTTTCGTAGAAAATACGATGAAAATAAAATAATAGATTCTAAACCGGTGCTTTATATTTACAACGAAAAAGATGAGCTTCGTATAAATAGTGAAAAACATAAAGAATTACACGCCAAAATTTGGAGTGCGGGTGAGATTGACGTATATTTTATTGTGTCTAAGACAAGGATAGATATTTTTAATGCCCGCAAACCTGCCGAAGTACAAGAAAAAGGCACACAAGAGTTAAATGTAGAAAACTTATGCTTGGTAAGTGAAGCTTTAGAAGGATTCGACGACCAACGTTTTTCTGCAATGGTGTTCGGCAAAGGGACTTTTTGGGAGCAGGAAGACTTTTTTGACGACAATAATAAACAATTTTTTAATAATAGGCTTAAAGAAGAAAATACACCTTTTCATCAATTATTCAAACATTTAATGGATGTTCGTAAGTATTTAAAAGCACATTCAAAAGAACTTTTACCAGAAACGATTGATAAGCTGTTGATAGTCTGCATATTAGTCAAATTTTTAGAGGAAATTAAGGATGATAATGGAAAGCATACTTTAAGAAGTATCTATAAAGAACATAAGGTAAAGAGTTTTGCAGAAGCTTTAGAAGAACAAAAATATCTTTCTATCTTGAAAGAATTAGCCAGTGAATTTAACGGGAACATCTTTTATAATTTTTTAGATGAAGAAACACAGCACATAGAACAAACTGATTTGAAATTAGTCGCTGATTTTCTAAGGGCTACACTTGATATTCCCACTGGACAATTTTTTCTTTGGGAACAATATAACTTTAATCATTTGCCAGTAGAACTCATCAGTTCTATTTATGAAAACTTTTTGCCGAAAGAAAAAGGCGTCGTGTATACACCCCCATTCTTGGTAAACTTCCTTATTGACGAGGTTATGCCTTTGGATAAAGCGGAAACATATTTTTCTCGCAATCAATTCAAAGTGCTTGATCCAAGTTGTGGTTCAGGGGTTTTTCTCGTGGCTGCCTACAAAAGGATGTTGCAATGGTGGGCAGTTAATCATTATGATGAAAAGACGCAGGAAATTAAATTTCCTGACAAAGAAGTTTGCCAAAACATTTTGGAATATAATATTTTTGGCGTTGATGTCAGCAGTATCGCTACACTGATTAGCATTTTCAGTTTGACGATTGCCTTCTTGGATAAACTCGAACCCAAAGAAATTTGGAATAATTTGAAATTAAACAGTTTAGAAGACAATATTAAAAAACAGAACTTTTTTGAATGGGCTACTGTTGCTATAGAGGAAGGTACAAAGTTTGATTTGGTGATTGGAAATCCGCCGTTTAATCCCATGTCAGGCATAAAAAAGAAGGATGCGGTTTCTGAGAGTCAAATTCAACAATTTGGCATAAGTAACAAAGATATTCCCAATAATAATTTTGCCCTCAAGTTTTTTGAAGGAGCGATGTTTTTTGGAAAAAAAACGTGCTTGGTTCTTCCTTCCAATGTATTACTCTATGATAAATCCAAATCTGCCCAAAAATATAGAAACCGTATTTTAACAAAATTTACCATTGAAAAAATCTTTGATTTTACGCATTTGCGACGTAAATTGTTTGGTCGTGTTGATACACCAGTTTGTGTGGTTTTGGCAAATTCTACTGAAAGTCAAGGACAAAAGATAGAACACACCGTTATCAAACGGATATCTTCTATCGAAAAGAAAATTGCCTTTGAAATAGATCACTATGATCGGCATTTTGTGCCACACGATTGGGCAACCGATGAGAAAAAACAATTCGTTTGGAAAACAAATTTATTGGGTGGCGGCAGGCTGTTTCATTTAATCTATCGCCTGAGTTTGTTGCCTACGTTAAAGGATTTTATTTATTCAAAGAATAATTGGAAAGAAATAAGAGGTTTTGAAAGCGGGACAGAATTAGTGAAAGAAAGTCAGGATAGAATTATAGACATAACAGAAAGCGGTGAACCTGAAATTGATAGAGATGTAGATATTCATTCAAGTAATTTAAAAGATAAATTTATGTATAAACCCCCGTTTATAATCATAGATCAAGTTTTAGGTAAAAATAGTCTTCCTGCCTGTTTTATTCCTAAAAATAACAATTTCACCCAAAAAAAATATTTATACTATAATCGTGATTTTATCGGTATTAGTGCTCCACAAGAAGATGAAAATACATTGGAAGACCTTTATAGATTCATACAAGTAATAAAAACTGACAACCAATTAAATTATCAATTTTATGCTGTCTGTATTAGTAGTAATTGCCTAATTCTACACGAAACAGCTATTCGGAAGGGAGATATTTTATCGTTACCTTATTTGTTAGAAAATGAAGATTATTTAAACCTTTCCGAAACAGAAAAAATCTTGCAAGAAGATGTTTTGGAATACTACATTCATTTAGGCAAAGCCATTAGCGGAAAAGGACAAGGAAGAAAACTTCACGAAAAAGTAAGCCAAAAGCAACTTGAAGAGTTTGGGAGAATTTTTTGTGATACCTTAAATCCAATTTATGCCAAAAATGGCAAATCTTGGCAGTGCGGAAAGTTTTCCCAAACTCAATCGTTTACGATTTATCAATTTGGCTATGGAAACAACAAGGGATTATCTTTTCAAATGTTTGACGAGGATGAGCTGGATGATATTATCAAATCTTTGATTTACAACAATACTTCTAATCGTGGAGCAATTTTCACGAGAGTTTGCAGAATTTATAAACATTTGGGCGGCTATGATTGCGTGTTTTTAATCAAACCGCACGCTCTACGCTACTGGCTTGATTCTATCGCTTTGCGTGATGCTGATGAAACTTTTATGGACTTAAAAAAAGCTGGACGCTAACTCTAATTATGATGAATAATATACAACATGAATTTATCGAAATAGATGTGGGCAGTTCAAATCAGGCAATTTTGGACCTTATCAAATATATTGAAGAATCCCTGCCTGAATTTCCAAACTCACAAGAGTTTGTTGACATTTTAGAAAAGAAAAAGAATGAAAATCAACATTCTTTATCTCTCTGTATATATATGGCAAACAGATCAAAATCCAAATATTCTTTCATCAGGGAAAACGCCCAAAAAGGGAGTTATACAATTGATATGGGAATTTATCAAGGAAGCAATTTAATTTTTACCATAGAAGCCAAAGTATTACCAACACCAAAAGGAACTAAGAAAAAGCCAAGAGCAGAACACGAATATGTGTATGGGAAAGGGGCAGGCATACAACGATTTAGAGACGGATTTCACGGAGTTGATAATCAAGATAATCCTTTATCTGAAAATGGCATGATTGCCTACATCAAAGAAAAAGATTTTGAATATTGGCTTTCCAAAGTCAATCAATGGGTTTTAGATGCCCAATGGGACAAATCTGAACAACTCGAAAAAATCTATTTTAAATCAATAGGCAAACTCTTTTCCAAACACCCTTGCCAAAAGGCTGCTGGTGTAAGCTTATACCATTTTTGGATCTATGTGAATTAGAAAATATGAGACATGATTACAACACAGGTGGTGTTGAAGTAAAATTGTGATGTTTAAGGGGGCATCTGATGAATGGATGATATTGTACGCTAACAATTTTGTCGTTAGCTGGCGGTGGCTGTGGAACTATCAAGAGCGGACGGCAGTGAAACGTAAAATTTCTGTTATGGTTTTTGACTGAAAAAATTGGTAATGATTACGGATAATGTAGAGCGAATCGCTGATTCGCACTATATCACCACTCATCAAAGGCAGGTATTCCAATGAAAATCACAGATGTAAAAGCAAATGTCCTAAAAACAGGTTCAGTTTTTGTACGAATATTTACGGATGATGGGGTTGTCGGCATAGGCGAGTGTTCGCCGATGAACTCCCGCGTAAACGCCCATTTTGTCGAAACAGCGTTGAAACCATTGGTTGTTGGAGAAAATCCGCTTGAAATTGAGAAAATCTGGAATAAGATGTTCTTCCGCACCTACAAGCTCGGCGTTCAAGGCGCACAGACTGAAGCGATTGCAGGGATTGACATTGCTCTGTGGGACATTTTGGGTAAGGTAACGAATCTGCCCGTGTGTATTTTACTCGGCGGATGCTATCGCGATAAAATAAAAATGTACGCCAGCATCGGCGGAGGCGGTAATATGACAGTAGCGGATATGGTCAAACGCGTTGAAAACGCCCTTGAGAAAGGTTTTAAGGCGATTAAGATACGGATGGATTGGGGTGTGGCGAGACAGGATATCGACCCTGCGAAGGATTTACAGATGTTCAAAGAGGTAAAAAAACTCGTGGGCGATGATATTCCGCTTAGCTTTGACGCCAACAACGGATATTCTGTCAGCACGGCAATTTCGCAAGGGCGCAAGTTTGAGGAGATTGGGATATATCACTTTGAAGAACCTGTCGCTCAGTATGATTACGCTGGAATTGCACAGGTAGCCGACGCGCTTGATGTGCCCGTCTCAGCGGGCGAACACGAATATACTCGCTGGCAATTCCGCGATCTGATAACTCAAGCAAAAGTTGACATCATACAACCCGATGTTGTCAAGTGCGCCGGCATAAGCGAGATGCGCAAAATCGCTGTGCTTGGCGATGTATACAACAAAATGTTCGTGCCACATCAAACTCAACCGACGATAGGGACGGCAGCAAACCTGCATGTTTGCGCGTCAATCCAATCCTGTAACCGTCCACAAGAGTACACGGGACAGCGTCCGGAATTAGATGAGATATTCGTTGAAAAATTGGTTTTTGAAGATGGTTATATCCACGTTCCACAAAAGCCGGGGCTTGGTTTGGAGATAGATGAGAAGAAAATGGAGAAGTTGCTAAGGGAGTGAAAAATGGAAAATAAAGTAGCAATCATCACCGGCGGAGGAGCCGGCATCGGTAAAGCATGTTCAATCCGGTTTGCCAAAGAAGGCGCTAAAGTTGTAATCGCGGATATATCGAAAGAGGATGGACTAGCGACGCGTCAACTGATTAAGGATAACGGTGGAGAAGCGGTCTTTTGTCAGGGAGATGTTTCGCGTGAAGCCGATTGTCAGGCTTTTGCGAAAATGGCTCTTGATACTTATGGCAGAATCGACGTCTTAGTCGCCAACGCGGGCGCAAGAGTTTCCGGAAGTATTTTGGACGCAACTGAAGAGGATTGGGAAAAAATTCTCGGTGTCAACTTGAAGGGAGTCGCCTACTGTTGCAAAGCAGTTTTGCCAACGATGATAGAACAGCATTCTGGGGCAATCGTAATCACCTCATCAGCTAATGCGTTAGTTGGCAGAAGCGGCATGCCGCTTTATGACGCGACTAAAGCGGCGGTTTTAAGTCTGACGCGCAGTTTTGCAGTAGCGCATGGCAAAGATGGAATCCGTGTCAATAGCATCTGTCCCGGCTACACAATGACTGATTTTCACGAACGCGCAGCCGCCAAACGCGGTATGTCCCCGCAAGAACTACGTGAACGCAACGCCGGCTACGCGCTTCTTGGAAAACCCGGAGAGCCACATCAAATAGCATCGGCTGTATTCTTCATGGCTAGCGAAGATGCTTCAAACATCACCGGGCAATACCTTATGGTTGACGGTGGACTTTCGGTATGTAGCGGAACACGTTAAATCGAATTACGAATTACGAATTACGAGTTACGAATTGATGTGCATGGAATTTGAACTCCCACCAATTTTAGAATTGCGAATTGACAAAAACGTCGCCGCAAGCCCCTGATTTGAGCATCTTTAGATTGGAAATCAGGGGAGAAGTCACAGGAGGGAAAATCATGGGAACACTCAGAGCAGGATTTGCAAAAATCGAAATTACACCAAAAGTGCCTGCTTATTTAGCTGGCTACGCTATGCGAGATAAGCCATCGGAGAGCGTGCATGACCCGCTATTTCTGCGCACAATGGTGCTGGACGATGGCAAACTTAAGATGGCAATTTTATTCAACGATTTATGTCTTATCAGCAATGACCTGACGAACGAGTTACGTGAGATGATAGCAAATGCCGGTTTCGCGCCAGAGCATATCTTGGTTGCCACGACACACACTCACTCTGGACCCGTCACAGGCAGAGACAATGTTGATGTGGAGTGGCTCGAAGGGTTGAAGCATAAAATGGTGGAGAGCGTTTTATTCGCCGAAAAACGATTGCAACCCGTTCGTATCAGCATTGGTAAAGGAAAATGCAATGTGGGCATGAACCGCCGAGAACGCCAGCCGGATGGAACGACGAGGTTGGGGAAAAATCCAGATGGACCTGTGGATACAGAACTTGGCGTCATTCGATTTGATGATATAGATGGCAATCCGCTATCGCTTATCCTCAATTACGGTTGTCACGGCACCGCGCTAGGCGGTCACAATTATCAAATATCCGGCGACTATATGGGCGAAGGAATTAGTTTAATCGAAAAACAAGCTGAGGGACAGCCGTTCTCTATGTTTCTCACAGGCGCATCCGGCAATGTTGACCCACGTCATCGAGTGGGGCAGAATTTTGAGCATGTGAGTGAGTTAGGTGAGGAATTAGCGGCGGACACGTTGCGTATCAACAGCCAACTGACTACGAAGGATATAGATGCGACAATACAAATACTCTCGAAAACAATAAATGTGCCACGAAAAACCAAGGAAGTCGAAGAAGGCGCTGATGAGAGCGTAGCGATACCTGTTTCGATTATGCGATTAAACGACTTGATGTTCATTACTTTTCCCGGTGAGCTATTCGCGGAGATAGGAATGGAACTGAAAAAACGTTCTCCGTGCGCCAATACATTTATCATCGGATACTGCAACGGCTCTGTCGGTTATCTACCAACTCGACAAGCCTACCCAGAAGGCGGTTATGAGGTCAATGTCACGCATTGCGCGCCTGAAGCGGAAAGTGTTTTTGTCGATGGGGTGAGTGAGATGATGCGTCAGATTGGATAGAAACCAAGTTTCTTGAAAAAACTTGGTTTCTGGGTCGCAGGAAAGGAGGCAAAATGACCGAGAAAAGACCTAATATTTTGATACTAATGACCGACCAACAGCGCTGGGATGCGGTGGGTGTCAATGGCAATCCCGAAATTAAAACGCCCCATTTGGACCGGATAGCGGAACAGGGAGTAAATTTCGACCACTTCTTTTTGCAGAATCCTGTCTGCATGCCTAGTAGAGTGAGTTTTCTCACAGGGCAATATCCTTCGACTTTCCGCATTTTCCGAAATGGCGTGCCAGTTCCAGAAGATACAATCACGCTGCCAAAGCTGCTGAAGAACTACGGTTACACCTCTGCTAACATCGGCAAGCTCCACTTTCTCCCACATGCGAACCGCGACCATCGTGATATCCATCCGTCCTATGGATTTGACCAGCTTGAAATTTCAGACGAGCCTGGTTGCTATGAAGATGCCTACCGCGCCTGGGTTCAGAGAGAAGCTCCTGACCAATTGGGTTTCATCAGTGTCGGTCTCCCACCCCAAACAGAGATTTACCACAGAGCTATGGGAATCAAGGACAACATCCAGCATCCGCCGGAAAGATTTCCAAAGGAAGCTGTAGCTTTTCGAGGTAGGAGTGACTTGACCCACACAGCATTTGTCGCCGAACGAACGATGGAATATATCCGGCAACATCGCGACATCAACTTCCTCTGCGTCGCCGGTTTCTACTCGCCCCATTCGCCCTGGGTCGCTCCTCAAGAGTATCTCGATATCTATGAACCCGATAAGCTGACAATTCCTGAGTTTCCTTCTGAATTAGATGCTAAAAGGTCTGAGTATTCTTTTTCGGATGAGGAACTTCGTTTGGCGCGGCATGGATATTACGCTATGGTCAGCGAGGTAGACCACCATGTTGGACGCATCTTGAGCCGTCTTGATGAATGCGGTTTAACAGATAATACCATCGTCATTTTCACCTCAGACCACGGTGAATGGCTTGGCGAGCACCTGCGTTACGGCAAGGGGCTTCCGGCTCACGATTGCATCAGCCGTGTGCCGCTAATTATTCGTTGGCCTGAGGGTGTGCGCTCTCCAGGTCGGACTGCAACCGGAATTGTCGAAGGCGTGGACATAGTGCCAACTTTGCTGGAAGCTGCTGGCATTCCCATCCCCTATCACTTGCAAGGACGCTCTCTGCTTAAAGCGTTAGAAGGACAGGCATTCGCTGGTCGTGAATCAGCACTGACAGAAGGCGAAGGAGGGAAGTCGCTTCGGACGGTAAGATACCGATACGTGTCGTATGCTGATGGTCGGGAACTGCTTTTCGACCTTGAGGAGGACCCACACGGATATCACAATTTAGCTAACGAGCCCGCACATTCACAGACATTGGCTGAAATGCGCCATCAGATGCTGCAACATCTGATTCAGATAGAACGCCCCATCCCCCGCATATGGGCATATTGAAAGGGGAAGAGGTAAATGGGCTAAGGGGCAAGGTGGCAAAAGGGCATTCGTATCAACTTAAGACGAAGCGAACGCCGGTTGAGTAGGTTTTGAACGGAGTTCAAAACCGTATCGAAACCAAGTGAGCGATAACGATACACCTGGTCTTGATAAGTC
>SDBU01003526.1_pt1 | contig 19846 bp, 26 predicted proteins | sample 2277071 | NCBI WGS metagenome assembly SDBU01 (sample SAMN10397929, study PRJNA504765) | marine sediment metagenome | isolation source: marine sediment core GS08_GC12, 126 cmbsf | place: Arctic Ocean: Gakkel Ridge, Loki's castle | collected 2008
GTATTAACTCCATTGAGATTAATTACTAAAGTTCTGCCAAAAGCATCTATAATTGTAAAATTAGTCCCATTAACTGAAGCATTCAAAGAATTGAACAAAATATTATTATTTAAATCATCAGTTAATTGTAAATCTCTTGAGAAGAAATGCCATTCCAAATCTGTATCTCTTAACCAACTTTCTCCAGCAACCTGTATATCCCCAAATAATAAAAAGTCTGGACCTGAACCTAATGGATTAGATGGACTGGTAGAATTACAATCAATCTTAATTTCTACATTTGCATCATCTGCTTCAACGTGACAGTCAGTCCTACTAACATTAAGTAACCTAGATTCGTTCCTATTAACTAGCATTAAACTTCCGGCAATATAACTTGCTTGAGAAGCTCCACCTGGTTGAAAATTTACAAACGGAATCTCATTCTCTGTAGTAGCATTATCCCAGAAACAAACAGATTCTCCATTAATAAATTCATTTGTTTCACAAGGAGTCATATGATAATCACCTTGATGAATAGAATAATTCTGCATAGTTAAATTTCCAGTCATTTTATCTCCGGTAATGTTTACAAAAGTATCTGAAAAATCTGAGGTGGAGTTAGCTGTATAATCTGAAATTTGAGATTCTGTGATTGTAACATTAGTCCAATCATCACTCCCTAAAGTGGTAAAATCTAATATCCATCCGTTTGTGTTATTTATTGCATAATTTTGCAAGTCACTTATTTGTGATTCAGTAATGGTGACATTAGTCCAATCAGTAGCATTGATAGTTAAGAAATTTACATCGCTTGCATTTTTGATATATCCTGCATCATTAGTGAAATCATTTAAAGTTACTTCAGTAGTATTTAATTCGTTATCTCCTACAACATCAGTGCCTAATTGTAAATTACTATAAAGACCTGAAACATCACCACCAAATAAATCTGTAAATTTTAAGAAAATGTTCAATAGAGTGGTCATATTTAAACCTAAAAAGTTACTTTGATTTTCCATTGCAGTAAAATTTAATTGCCAATTTGTATCAGCAGTAATTAAACTCCCACTAGAATAGATATTGGTAGCATTAAGATTAGTTATATTATAAACATCATTTCCTCCCATCTGGATATTTTCATCTGAGTTAAATTCTGCATTAACAAAAAGAGCAGAAAGCATTAATATAAAAATTCCAATTAAGATTCTTGTTAGTTTCATTGTGATAACACCTTCTTCCAATCTGCTGAACTGCTTATTCCAGTTGCAACATAAACTTTTAAATTAGTTGTATCAACATAAATATCTCCTATGCTCGAGGGAGTGCTTGAGGGAACACCAGCGCCAGATGAAGAAACACTTCTGGTCTTCTGATCAGTAACCATAGCATTCCAATCACTAGATAAAAAATCATCATTTGCTTGCTTTACATCATCCCAACTAATTTTAATCACCTCGTTATACTAATATCTTAAATCTCGGTTTTATTATATGTGTTAGAGTATTTCTTTCCTTTATAGCTTTTTCTAAACTCTCACGCCAATGGGTATAAGGAACTCCCTTTGTAACTTGTAAATCTCCAATAGAGTAAGAAGCGCTAAAGGTATAAGTTGCTCCAATAGCATTTAGAGCTACATAAATAGTAGCTTCCAATTCCATAAATCTTTTTATTGATTGAGGAATTGTAGCTTTGATAAATAATGAACCGGATACATGATCAAAAATTAATTGATCTACAGTAACATCATTATTTAAAATAACAGTTATTTGAGCAACTTCTTCATTTCCATCAGTACCATATATGAAAACCCAATCACCTACTGTAAAACTTGTTGCATCACCAACAGCAATAACAACAGAAGTGCCAGCAGTTTCAGCACCACTTGTCGTCGTTGAAACAGAATCATCTTCTTCAACCAATCCATAAAGATATTCACAAACAATAGATCTAGGTTTTGCAATAAAAATACTAGATCCACTATCTACTCCAAGAACAACTTTTCCACTAGATTTATAGACTTCCAGAGAATCTGCATCAATTGAATTTCCATCACTTGAAAGAGAAATTACTTTCAAAAGTGGATTTTTATCCGTAAAAAATCTACCTGATGAAGTCCCATCCAAAATATCTATTTTTTTTGTAGGAGTGAATTTTGTATTCATTTTTCTGGACGTTAATCCTTCAACAATCTCAATGGCATGAGTTACAGTTGCATCACTAACTAAACTAACTGGAGCTCCAGATGCTTGTCTTACATTTGTAATAGTTATGAATGTCATTATAAATTTCCCACCAATTGATTAAGATTTATTAATCCCCATCCAAGAAGCAAACACATCAGGAGTAATCCTCCAGTTAATGTGTATCGCCATTTAGTATTTGCTTCTACTTTTTTAACAATACCAGTACCCATACCATTACCTATCAGAACAGCTTTAATTAATTTAATATCAGATTTCATGCTACCAATATAAGATCTGATAGATTCTTTACCAACCATTAAAATTCCTCTTTTTGAAGAATTAATGCTACATCATCTCTTATAGGAAGTTCTACACCTTCTTTCAATGCTTCTTTTAGATTTTCCAAGGTTGGATAGACTTTCATTAAATCCTTCACAGTTTTAGGACCTAATCCTTTGACTTTCAATAACCTTTTTTTGTATTTTTCCCTTACGTTTCCTGGAAGAGTTTCTTCAAAAGGTTCATCTGAAAGCATTCCTTCTTTCTTTAATGCTTCATTTTCTTCTTTCGATCGTTTATTTTTCTCTTTTTCAGTTTCCTTAACTTTAGTAAAACCTAGCAATTTTGCTTGTCTTGAATTAAGACCTTCAACTTCTTCTCCTGGTTTGACATTCAACCAACTGTAACCACAAGGTTCTTTCTTATTATATACTCTAACTTTCTTCATTTCATCAGTATTATTTACATATTTCACTTTAAACACCTCTTAGTATTCTTCAACAAGAACATAAGCTCTTGTGATATCTCCTGCAGCAGCAGCAGTTACTTGTAGCATTAGTCTTCCAAAAACAACAAATGGTCCGTAGACTGCGTTATTTCCACCTTGAGCATCACTTAGATCTAAAGCTACACCTTGATAATCTTGTAATGGAGCTCTTGGATAATAAACCACATTATCAGCGGATGGATTAGCTCCTAATGATCCAACATCAAGAACTTGTTGTAATGCATCAGAAACATCATCATCATCTTCTGGATTCATTTCCCAGAGATTTACATCTCTATCAGATGAATTTGCAGGAGTAGAATTTGTAAAAACTAATTTTACTGAAATAATTTTCCCACGAATGGGTTTACTGTATGTTGTTCCTGCTGTTTGAGCAGTAGCGATAGTATTCTCAATTTTATACATAGTTAATTTACTTGGCATATTATCTTCACCTCGTTTTTTTGCCCGTTAATTTGGGAGTTAGGTTTCAACTATCGACAATTTGTCGATAACTCAAATCATTTCTTTTTACTCTTTTTACTTTTCTTAACTCTACCTTTCTTAACATCACTTAGTTTGATTCCTGATTTTTTAATCAATTCATCTTTACCACCCATGGAATCTATAAATTTCTGGGGTAAAGATCCTCCTTGTTTAAATACAATTCCACCTGTTATTGTTGGCATTTTTTCACCCTTTTGTAAATTTTTCATAGATACTAATAAATCTTAAATCTAACTTTTCATTTTTGTTGAATTCAGTTAATACTTTTGCAATTAATTCTTTTTCTTCTTTTGAAAAAACTATTTCCTTCTCTTTAGCTTTTTCAGCATTCCAATTAATATTGTTTTGATCAACTCTTTTTACTTCCCATTCTTTTTCTTCTTCTTTGGTTAAGCCTACTTTTAGCATTAGACTTTCAACTGCTTTCATACATTCTATATTGCCTATTTTAGGTAATATATTCAACACTAACAATCTTTCACTTACATTTAATTTCATATTTAATCACCTTCTAAATTTATAAAAAAAATAAAAGATTTAAAGTATTTAAAAGTTTCTATGTTTTTCTGTTTACTTTAACTTCCGCGCCCATGACTTTAACTTCTTCATTTGAAGAAACATTTGAAGTGGTTGCTAAAACTTCTAACACATACTGTTTATCAGTAGCAACAGTTTCTACTGCACCCAGAGTAGCTTCTACATCAAAGCTACCATCGACAGCCACTTGAGATATTGCTCCACCAGCTACATCACTAGTTGTTAAAGGATCTGCTAGGTTTACTCTTACAAGTTTACAATCAACAGTAACAGTATCTCCTCCTTCCTTATGAGAATCTCCAACTAATTTATAGGAAACAATCTCATCACCTATTTTTAAGAAGTTCAAAGGAATCCATGTTTTTTTAGCAGCTTTATTTGCAGCCAATACTGCGCCAGTAACTTCTGGAGTCCAGTCAGTTCCAGGGGCAGGATATTGGAATGCGTTTGCAGCAAACTCTTGTGCTTGGAAATGGCCAGTTAATGCATAATCTCCACTAACAGTTGTAAGACCAGTTCCTGTGGTTAAAGTTTCTGCTCCTGCAAAAGAAAGATTATCTCCCAAGATTATACTTGTTCCCGGAGTTATATTGACTGATTTATTGCCAGAACCATCTGAATAGATAGTAAATACTCCACCAATCGCTGAACCAGTTCCACTAGTAAATGTCTTTGTAGTTGCTAAAACTGTATCTCCATTCAGAGTTACTGCACCTGTACCTGTGGCGAATGTTTCTGCTCCACTAAATGAAGTATTTTCACCAATAACTAGACTTGCCCCAGGAGTAAGTGTAAATGCTTTATTTCCACTTCCATCTCTGTAAACATCAATTACTCCACCTATTGCTGAACCAGTCCCAAGTGTAAGTGTTTTTGTAGTTGCTAAAACCATATTTCCAGCAATACCTAATGCTCCAGTTGAATCAGCAATATCTAAACAAGCAGTTCCATCATGCGCTTTGATATTTGTCAATTGTGCATTCACACCTTGAAAATATCCTGCACCACTTGTAACAACATCTTTATTAACTGCTACAGTAACATCTCCGTTCAATGCTACTGCTCCTGTTCCAGTTGCGAATGTTTTACTTCCAGAAATTGTTACATTTCCACCAAGAGTTACTTCTCCGGTTGTAGATAAGAATGTTCCACTCGATGCGGAGAAATCAACATCTGGATTTTCAACTCCACTAGAAGCTATATCTCCCAGAATAGTTACAGTATCAGCTTTAGCATTTCCAAGATTTGTAGCACCATTACAAGAAACTGCTCCTGCAACTACTAAGGTAGAATCTAAAGTTACTGCTTCATCGGCATTTAGTGTTCCTAAGATTGTAGTCATACTTCCAGATTTAGAAATATTCAACGTTCCAGTTGTTGCTTGTAAATTAGTTCCTTGAATATCAAAATTCCCTGTAACGGAAGCATCAGCAATCTCGAATGTTCCTGTAACAGTTAGATTTCCATCAATGGTTGTATTTCCTGCACCATCAAAACTTATTGTACTTGCTCCACCAGCATCATCAATTCTGTTTCCTTCACATTCCAGAGTTCCTTTAACAGTTGTTAAACCTGTACCTGTATCTAATGTCTTACTTCCAGATATGGTTACATTTCCAGCTAATGAAACTGCTCCAGTTCCTGTAGCGAATGTTCCAGCTCCGGCACTCATATCAAAATCTTTCCCTGCATCAATGCTCAAATCTCCTTTAACTGTTACATCTCCTGTTCCAGTAATGAATGTTTTACTTCCAGAAATTGTTACGTTTCCACCAAGAGTTACTTCTCCTGTTGAAGACTTGAAAAATCCGGTACTTAAACTATGGTCAAAATCAGGATTTTCAGTTCCATCTGCAACAACATCTCCTTTTACGTTGATTGTATCAGCTTTAGCATCTCCTAAAGTAACATCTCCATCCAAAGTTGTAGCTCCAGTTACATTTAATGAAGTTGCTGTAACAGATCCATAAGAAAAAGCTCCAGAGATTGTTAAATCGTTAGTTATGGTTACATTTCCAGTGAATGTAATATCATCAGCACCTGAACCATCAGAACTAATTAATAATTTTCCATCCGCACTTGATTGAATGAAAATTCCAGTATCACGAAAAAATATTTTTTTGTTACCTACAACAGTTACATCTTGTTTAATTCTTTTTGTAACTCTTCCTAAAACACCTACGTTTTTTCCCATTTTTTTCCTCCCGGATATCTATCCAGTTTAGTCGTATCTCGGAATCTCAGTTCCTGCAGATACTTATCCTTTCATTGAAATTAATTAATAAAAAATAAAAATATTGAATCTTAAACTGAAGATCCAAGGTTTGGTACTGCAAATCCTCTTACGAGAATTGTGGTTGCATCATTGGTTGCACCAGTTAGAGTCAAAGTTAATGAACCAGCTGCCACAACAGTTGTTGGATCTGATTGTGAAACAATAGAGTTACCTGTCGTTTGCACGTCTCCTCTCACTCCCATCAGTCCAGTTGCACTGATTCCATACTTTGTCAAATCAACAACAATCTCATCTCCTGTATCAACGGTGTTGATAGTTTTGATTACTATTGTGTTGTAAACATCTCCACGCTGAACTCCGGCGATTTCGTAATCAGTTCCTTCTACTAATGCCATTTTATAATGTAGCTCCTGGATTTGGTACTGCAAATCCTCTTATGAGAAAAGTGTTTTGCTTATCCGTGCCTGAAGTTAGAGTCAAAGTTATTTCATCTCCGGATACAACAGTTGTTGGATCTGATTGCACAACTACAGAGTTTGCAGTTGTCTGTATATCTCCTCTCACTCCCATTAATCCAGTAGCGTTAAGTCCATACTTTGTCAAATCAACAACGATAGTATCGCCTGTATCAACGGTGTTGATAGTTTTGATTACTATTTCGTTGTAAACATCTCCACGCTGAACTCCGGCGATTTCGTAATCAGTTCCTTCTGTTAATAAACCCATTTTTCATCACCTCTATAGGATATTATCTATAAACGCATTGAATTGGGGTGCTCTCACAATTAAACATTCATAGATTTTCAACATAAACTTGTTGCTGTCGTTGGTTTTTGCTAAATCTTCATAGGTCATATCTTGCAAAACTCTCATTTCAATGAAATCTGTGTCTAAAAACCAAAGTTGTTTAGCACCAGGAGTATTGCTAAGAAACATTGAAGGAATACAAGGTATTGCTCCAACCATTGTATGAATAACCAATTGAGCCGGAACTCCGAAAGGTAATTCTGCACCCTGAGTTAAATCAGATGGTCTGAAGTTAAACGTATCAATCATAATTTTCCTCAGATCAGTTATGACTGCTGAAGAACCAACAGCTAGTTTAGGTCTTCCACCATCATCAAAAGCTGATTGAACAGTATCTTCTACATCATCCCAAGTTAAAGCAGTTGATCCACCTAAATCGTTCTGGTTAGTTGTGCTCTGTTGAACAATTAAACCATCAAATTGAGTTGCATCAGCAGAACTATCTCCATTAAAAATTAGATTTTCTTCTAATTCTTTCATTGCTCTAGCTTTTGTTAGAACTTGTAGTTGTTTAGCATTTGGCACTCCTGCCGGACTAAATACTGAACCACCTACCATTCCAGCGCCAGTTGGTTGAAAACCTTCCAGCATATATGCAGGCATTGCTGCTTGCATAGGACCTAGAACACGACCAACAGAATATAGATACTTAATATCTTTTGATTGTCTATTAAAAGTATCATCATTTTCTGGTAATGGTGCATCTGGATTTGCAGTGTAACCTGCTCCTTTAGCGGTGATTTCGTTATAATCAGCAGTCGTTCCTAAGTTGGTAACTCTTGGAATCATTTCCACCATTGGGGTATATTTCCTAGAGAGATCAACAACTCTTGGATCTACATAAATCGGAACCATAGCAAAACCAGCAGTTCCTGCTCCACCTGCTTCTGGGCCTAAAGCTTTTTGTTGGATACTTGCGTAACCTTGATTAGCTTTTTGACCTAGGAAATTCCTTAAATCAAAACTTTTTCCATCTGCTCCTGACATCCAGCCATTCACATAAGGAGTTCTATCACCTAAAGCTCCAAAACTATGTTCATAACAGGAATTTGCGTTATATCCTTTCGCGGAAACTCTAGTCATCTCTGATTTCATATCTCCTGTTTCAACAACATGATTTTCTCCATTAACGTTTACTGTTTCTTGCATCTTTTTTCACCTCTTAGATTAAATCAAGAGTATTAGCGCCTCTTGCTTTAACTTCTGCTGTAGCCTTTAATTGCGCATCTTGAACTTTAGATGGATCAGCTGCACCTTGGCCAGAAGGTAAAGCTTTTGAAAGGAATTTTTCAACTTTCTCAAAAGTTTCCTTCATTGATTTCATTTCTTTAGTCAAATCTCCTACTTGAGATTTAAGATCAGCAAACGCTTTTCCTTCCGGTTTAGCTTCTGAACTCGGTGTTCCTTCACCTGAACCTTCCGGTTGTTTTCCTTCAGGTTGTTTTCCTTCAGGTTGTTTTTCTGTACCTACATCTTCTTTAGCTGCACCATCTTTAGTTGCACCTTCATTTGCTTTTTCATCAGACATTTTGTTTTCACCTTTTTTGTGTTTTTTACTTTTCATACCGGGACTAGCCGATTCATCTGTTCGTAATTCATATAAAGACTCAGATAGGGAATTAATTCTTGAATAAAGATAATCAAATTCAGATTTCATATATTTCTCAATTTCAGGATGATTATGTAATCCTAATGGATCATTTTCAGTATGCGCATGAGCACCATCTTTTTCATAAGATTTTTTCTGTTTAAGATATTCTAAACTTTTTGCCATAACAGAAGTAAGAGTTGCATCAGGATTAATTGCGTTACCTGTTAAAGCAACATTAATTAGATTAACTTTGTCAAGTAAACGTGCCTTGACATTTCCTCTTTGTTCCATTGTGATTTCAGTAGGAATGTAAGCGATTGAGAAAGCATCATAATAACCCTCTTGAACATTTTCCCAGACTTCATTGAACTCCATTACAACATTTCCTTTAGAATCAAATTTCTTCCAGGAAGGATTAAGTTCAAATTTTACATGATTCCCTTTTTTATCTAATTTAGATTCAATTGCTTTCCCTAAAGGAATTCTTGTAAGATTAAGTTTTGCACTGAATTCATCTCCACCTGGAGTTGGAAGAAGTGTTTCATGGTCGAGATCTAATTTAACTGTTTTTGATTTAAATTGTGAATCAATATCAGTCATGCATCCTCTTGTAACAACATCATTTACCAAATCTAATTCTTCACTATCAATATGACCTTCAACAAAATATTTAGTTTTTCCAGTTTTCTCGTCGTGATAAGATTTAGCTTCGAGTCTTTTTGCATAAAAAATGAAAGATTTATTCTCAGACATAGAAATTATGATGGTTGTTTCTGTTTATATATTTTGTTTAGGGCGAAATTAAAACACTAAGTATTTTCTTCATCCCATTCAATCATAAGGGCGCATCTTTCATTTGGGTGAAACGGCCCAGCTTGTTGATCAATAATCACCATCTTTTTACCAACTTTTATACTCATTTTAAAATTTTCATTAAGAGGAATCGCTTTCTCCGAAGAACCATATTTACTATGAAGTGCCTTAGTGATATCACTTGTTCTATTATCATTAGTCCACAGAAGCCATTTCCTAGCTTTAAATCCTGATTCTTTCCAAGCAGACAATTTACCGAAACTATGAGCTCTAGAAGTTTCAGTTCTCGCTATTGTTTTAGCACGATTCTCTGAAGAATCAAAAACCTTCTTAACTCTCTCTGCAATTTTATCTGATCCTTCGCCATTCATAAAAGCCATCTTGAATTCTCTCTGTAAATCAGCAACAAGTTCATCAGATACAACCTTAATGTTGTCAAAAGTATAGGAGGAAATGAAATTGATAGCTTCTCTATCTGGAACATACTGATAAGGTGCAAACACATTGATATCCTTTTCTGCTTTCTTTGCAGAACTAAGAAAACTAGCTGTAATGACTGCTCTAGTTACATTTTTGACAGCATCCATATTTAACACAGATTTAACTTTCTGGATTAAATCTTGGATAGATTTTATCTCAATATTGTTTTTGTCTTCCTTAGAATAAGCAGCTTTAATCTGTTTAAGGATATCGTCTTTTGATTCTTCCTTAACCAATTCTAATAATTTTTTCTCACTCTGTTTAAGAACATGAAGAATAGCAGATTGTAATTTTGTTTCGTCTAATTTCTCTCCTTCCTTTAAAATAAGAGGATTATCAGAACCTAGGGCTTTTTTTTTTGTTTCTAACGCTTTCTTGTTAGCAATTTCCTTCTCAACTTTCTTCTTAGTTTTATCTGGATTAACTGTCCGTTTTTCCTTATTAGTATTCTCTGAAGTATCTTGAGCATCTTTCTCACGTTTAGAAAAGGATTGTTGATTATTACCTATGTTGAAAGAAGTTTCTGGTTGTTTCCAGCTACTTGGTGGATCATCTCCCCATTCAAGAGGTTCGAGTCCTTCTTCTATCCTAATTTCATTGATAGTTTTCAATCCATTTTCAGTTTGTAGTTTGTATAATTCGTACTTATTTCTTTCCTCATCAATATCAAACATATTAAATTTGAAGAGATATTTAGGCACTGGGAGTTTCTTCTTTCCAATCATAATATCCACTGTATATTCAAATTCAGAAATGATTTCCATATTTATTGAATCAGCCAAGGCATGCAATCTTGGATTAATTGCTCGTTTCCTGAAAACTTTACTTTGAACTATCTGATTTGCAGTTCCGCTTGCATCTTCAGTATATCCTAATTCAGTACCAGTAACACCAAAACAAGCCCAGACCATTTTACTATACCACTTCTGTTTTTCAATTAATTCCATTTCCTGAGAACTAAATTCAATCCTTTCAAATTTAGGAATAAAATTAACTATCGGAACTTTGTGCATCATTTTCTTCCAATTTCCAAATTCATCTTTCTTTTGTTGTTGCTCGTTCCATTGATCCTTAAATGATTTGATTTCGTCCGTATCAGAAGCATCTAGCCCAATGATACCCTTAGGGATATTATTATCATTGTAATATTCTAAATCTGATTCAACATGATAAAGTAACATCTGTAAACTCTTAGCTAGAACTTGAACCGGAGAATAACCATAAATATCATCAGATCTAAACATTGATTGAAACCAAATTATTTCTCTCTTACCAAATGGAGTTGGAACTGGACCTGAAATCCAACCATACTGAAAATATGCAGCTTGTTGATAAGCACCATAAGAAGAAATCTGTCTAAATGGATTAATCACTTCACCAGGACTATTTACAATCTCTTTAGGGAGTATAAGTTCTGCCCTATCTGTGTACATCCCATGAATATCTGGATTCTTAGTGAATGTTGCTCCATCCCTAGCGACAACTTCAACCATTTCTCCTTTAAGATTGAAAACTTTATTTAGAATTCCACTATTAATTTCTAAATCATCTCGCATAAATTGTTTAATGAAAACTTGTTTGAAAGTTTCCTTATTTGTATTTGGATTCTTTAAAAAAGCCTTGAGATGATTAATTTCTGCTGTTACATCATCTTTCAGTTTTTCACCTTCACCTTTATAGACTTCTTCAGGAACATCAGGATTTGGAATGATACTCCACTCAATACTCTCCATTTCTTTCAGAATCGTATCAATACACATATCCACATAAGCGGATCTAGCCAGATAACGAACATAAGGCATATTAGCAAATCTAGGATACCCAAATGGCGGCTTGTAGAGAAATTTTGGAATGTAAGCTTTGTTAATTCCCTCACGAGTTGTTTCAGTTAGAACATCAAAAAATGGAACGGATTTCTTTTGAGAAAAGATGTTTTTGAACTTATCTATCATTCCCATTTTTATTTAAAGGGGGAGCATTAAGCTCCCTAGAGGGGTGGTTAAGAACCCATGTATATATGTGTGTAATAATTTGTGGTTGATAATTAGAATATATCTCATGTTTATAAAGTTTGTTTAGGGCAACATATAATCAGAGAAAACTGTAAACTAAAGAATTTCTATCTTTCCAGATGAAATAAACAAGAGCATCATTGTAATCAGGAGATTTACTAGGATCGAGTATCTTTTTCTTTTCGGTACTCATAAGTTCCCACTTCATAATTAATAATTCTTTCTGAGTTTTGCTAAATAAAGGATGAGTAGAAATTTTCTTGAGAGCAACTTGTTTAGCTTTGAAAAGTCGTTGCAATCTAAAATTATTTTCTGCCTTTTTATTGAGAAATGCTGATTTCTTATGATTTTTACTTCTTGGAGCATCACTTGGTTTTTCCCCATTGTGACATTTTACAATACGGAGATTAGGGATATTTTCTTCCGCTATGATTTCTTTCAATCTACTGATTGGACCAGTTCCAATCCCTATACAATCAATTTGCATTAAACATCTACAAGATAATTTCATATCATCTGAATTGACTCCCACATATTCCCGGAAACGATTCATCAATTTACCTACAAGATTCATAGGATCAGTCTTAGGTTCTGAATAAATTCCAATCGGTTCATAAAACATGAAATCTTTGCATATTCCCCACTTCATAACAGTAAAATCTAATCCTTGATCAGCAGGATCACAACTTATTATCTTGACATATCTATTTTTTTCTTCAATTAAGGATTTTCTCCTATCGTTGTACTCAAATTCGTTCAAGATATTTCTCTCCTCTTCTAGTTCTTTTATTTGTTTGATTACTTCATTGAACTCATCTTCGAGGTTAAATTCAAGTTTCTTCGCGATATCAATATCAGCTAAACTATGAAGGGAATCTTCCGATTCATCAGGAAATTTGGATTCATAGAGAACTGTAAATTCTAAAGGAGTCATTTCCTCTCTCATTTCATCAATATAAGCTTGAGTAGTTCTTCCTTCTCTAATTCCAACTTTGTAACTTACTTGGATACGTTCAAATCTATTGCTCACACTATGATCAAATGCCTTAGTATCTCTATCCCATGGATTATACAATTCTACTAGAACGGAGTTCTCTGGATCATCTCCAAGCATACGAGTGATTTTTGCATAAGCTTCCCGGGTAATACTTGCAGCTTCATCCATTATGACAAGATCTCCACCATGCCCCATAGCTGAGAATCCTTTACCATGGGCCGTAATTACCCTATATTCACAACCATTTTTGAAAGTCATTCTTTTCTGAGAAGTTTCTGCTTTGATACGTTGAGCTCCCGTTGCTTCAATTTCTGTTAAATTTAAGAGAATATCACCTCTGCTGCCTAGTATCAATTCAGACATATAATCTTTAATCAATCCGGCCTGAGCATCAGTTGGACCAATGAACTTTATCTTTTTGTTCTTATTAAGAATGAGGTAAATGGCAACGGCAATAGCTACCATCTGAGTTTTTCCCCATCTCGTATAAGCTGAGATATTTATCCTTTTAACTTCAGAGAAAGCAATTTTCTTTACAATTAATGCCTGGGTATAAGTTATGTTCTGTGCTGCTTTATTAGTAGGAAATAACCATTTGACAATACGTTTAGTTCCTTCTATGTCCCTCTTTCGTAATAACTTTTTCAGTTCTTCGGGTAATGCCATGGTTCATCATTTTTCAGTTTCTTTTTCTTCTTGTTTAATTTTTTCCCACTCATCAGCAAAATCTTCAGCAGTTATCCCAACTCCACCACTTAGTTGGATTTCTTGTTTAGAACCATAACCTCTATCTCTAGCTCTACGTTCAAGGAAAAACTTTACTGCCCATTTTTCCCCCCTTATCATTGCAGCGCCAAGTCTATTTTCACCAACATCTTTCATATTCTCCTTCTCTAGTTCTATTTCTTTTAGTAAATCTGAATTTTTTGGTTTGTTTAAGAAAATGTGAAGAGAAGATCTAGCAACACCACATGTCTTAGCTATGACACTCATAATCCCAAAAGTATTTGGAATTGCTGATCTTACTTTCTTTCTACTTAGTTTTGCCATATTTTGTTAGTTTCGTTAGTTTCGTTAGTTTTTGAACTTAAGTTATTTTATTTTCTCTATTATTTTGAATCTGAATCCACATTTATTGTAAACAATATGATAAACTTCATCATGCGAATGGGGAAATTGTTTACATTCTCCAGAGAATTTCTTTCTACCAAATAAGTCACAACGACCGTTCCTATTTAATCTTGAACATTTTTTCTTAATGACAATTCCTTTGGTTATTTGATTTATTTTTCCGAAACCTTTCCAATATGAAGAAGAACCACCAATATAGATAAACTTGCAACAAGCATTACCACATTTCTGGTAATCACATTTTCCGATTCTTTCAATCAAATACTTCTTCCCCTCATATTTCACTATGCTCAATATTGGATCTAAAGACAAACTTTTAATTCTCTTGGCTTTAATTAAAAATTCTCTTCTAACAGTATCTCCTTTCTTATACGTTGATTTTTGTTTTACCATTTTGTTGATTTCACCAATAAGGTTACGTTTCCTGTGGAGCACTAGGAACTTTTATCGCTAATTTAAGACTATCTCCAGTGGAAATGTAGATTAATTAATGTTATTCAGTATTTAATCCTAATTCTTCAAACACTTTCGTAAGACGTTCTTTAATAGTCTTCACAGTTGTTCTATCTTCATTAAACCAGAACTTCAAAGCATTGCTAACATTATTTTTACTACAACAACATTTTTCTATTAATTCCTCCATTTCGCTTCTTGGGATTGGTTCATAAGGTGCTTCTGCACAATCCATTTCTTTTTTCAACTCAGAAAATTTATCTGCGAAGGTCATTCTATTGATCTCCTAATTGTATCTACGTTGCCAATCATTTCAATACATTTCAGAGCTAACTCGTTTTGGTTTAACTGGTGACATTCCATCACCGGTTCAATGTTGGGACAATCTTTCTGATAAACGTACTGAGTAACTTCATCTGATACTAATCCTAGACCAATCAAAATTCCTATAATAAATACTATTATAACCAGTATTACATATCTCTCCATGTAAGGTTTCTTAGTCATTCTTTTTCTCCTAATTTATTTTTATTTTTTAATCTTTGATATTCTTTTGAACATTGATTGTCTCTTATTTTTAAACAATCCTTACAATACTTCTTGGAAAGCCTTCCATAAATTCTTACTTTGCACATTGCACATTTCTTCTGAATAATGGTATAACCTTTGGGATGTGTCGGAATCTGTGAAAAAACTTTCCTTTTTCTACTAACCATAATCCACTACCTCTTTGAACAATTTTAGTAAATACCTAGCGAGAGGATTATGTTTATTAATTTTGTATAAAGTTACTCTACCTTCTCTTTTGTAAAGAATTACTCCTCTTAAACACAATTCATCCAAAAAATGAGTAACTGTTGAATGTGAACAATTAACTCCACGAATAAATTCATGACGATAAATCCAGGTATTATTCAAATCAATAAGTATTTCAAGTAGTTGAAGTCTCTTCGGTGTGAAAAATTTCATGAATTTAGTTGTTCTGTTTGCCATTATGTTTCACCTCTTTTTCTGATAAAATTTTCACTGCTTTTAAAATAATCATCACTTCATCATTGGCAGTTTTCAGTAAAATATTATCAAATCCAATTAATCTAACATTAGTTATCATTTCTTAGTAACCTCTATCTCAGTATTACATTTAGGACAAGTGACTGTTCTTTTCAAACCAACATCCATTTCTTGCGATGCCTTCTCTGCTGCAGCTTTAGATTCCTCAGAAACTTTGTTCAGCAAATTCAAGACTTCCTGCTCAGATTGTGAAGTGATATTTGCAAAATCTTCCATATCTATCTCTTCCAGAATTATTTTCATATCAAGAGCATCTTTAAGTTCTTCATGTTCTCCACCAGATTTATTAAATACTTGTCTAAATAATCTTCTTTCAGCATCATTTTTAAAATTAATTAATTTAATCTCTGCTTCTGTAACACCTTTGCTCAGGAGTTCTTTCAATCTATGTTCTCCATTAGCTACAATCTTAGTTTTTTTATCAATAACTATTTCATCAATATATCCGAATTTATTGAAACTTTCTTTCAATCCTTTTTGTTGCCTACCATTCATTACATTAGGATTATCTGGATCAAATTTAAGTTCAGATAATTTCATCATTTTTCTTTCAAATTTTGGTTTTAATTGCATTTTTTATTTACCTCTATGTTATTTCTAATTTTGAACACATTGCTCTTACGATAAATTCAATCACATTTACAGTAACCGAATTCCCCATTTGTCGATTTCACTGAATCCAATACATTCCCATTTTCCTTCTGTTGCTTTTCTGATTCCAAGTTCAAATCCTCCAATTCCACTAAACATACTGAAGTATTTTAGGGACATTTTTTAACTCCTCATTGTTGGCATCTTCATAAAACATATCCAATTAGTCTGTGAATTTGAACCAGTTGTATGTCCGAAGAGTGGTTGTTGTGGTATTACCTTAAGCATTTCCTTCAAACTTATTGATCTCTTAGTCTTTTGTTTTGCACAACTCCACTTCATTATTAATGTGCCACCTATCTTAAGTACCCTCATGCATTGAATAAATCCAAGTCTAATATCCTCTTGCCAAGTTTCACTATTCAATGATCCATATTTTTTTGCAAACCAACTCTTCTTACTTAGATCTTTTAAGTGAGGTGGATCCCAAACAACAAGATTGAATGAATTATCCTCAAAAGATAAATCTCTGTAATCCATCAATTGATCAGGACATACTTCAAAATTTGGGCGGTGAGTATCAAAACCTTTCGGTTCTTTACGAATGTCTGTATATATCACATTAGGATGATTCTTGTTAAACCAAATAGTCTTACCACCACAAGTTACATCCAAAATTAATTTATCATCCATTAGGAACACCAAATCGGCAAAGGTTTATTCTTGCAAGTCTGACCTGGTTTCTTCTTCTTTCTGAAACTTCTTCTTGCACTAGGTACTTTCTTCCTCAGTTCAAGAATCTTTGAATCTATGTTTGACTTCTCCTTCTTCCATTGTCTAAATTTGAAATCATCCTGATCTTTCTTTGGTTTAGAAAGTTCATTGCTGCAAAGTGCAGCACCGCTGTAAATGAGTTGGCGGTATTTTATGACTTTGGTGAAAACATAACTTGTTACCGGCTTGGCCATATATCTGAATGGTTACTAACGTTATAGCCAAAATATGACAGGGACGCTGGGATGGTTTCCCTGAGACGCTAGTGACACTATGAGTCAGCGAGGTGCGTATTCCGATAAATGACGGATTGAGCATGATTTCTCGCTGGCTCTCTGATATTGCAGGTCTAGAGTTAACTCAGTAATTCAAGCAGGAGGAGAAGCAATGCCAAAATCTGAGAAATTGTTTGAGGTGTTGAGCTTCATTGGAGAATGCCCAGATCTGACTCCCAAAGATCTGGCGCGGCTTTGTAATGTTAGTGAACGTGCCATATATCGCTATATCAACACTCTATCAAAAGTTGGGATGTCGATCCAATTTCAGAATGGCGGATATAAGCTACAAGGGCATTATGGTGATATACTTAGAAAAATTGATCCTGAAGGTCTGGAGGCTCTGAAACTTCTGTTATCAGCAGGAATGGAAACCTACAAAGATAAGCGAATACTGAGATATGGCAGAGATTTCATGAAGTTGATAGAGATGAACATCCCTGAAAAGAAAGATCGACAATTAGATGAAATTGAAATAGTGCCCGAAGAGGTAAGAGCTACCAACCGGGGTGGCATCATTACCATTGGACATAGCAGCAAACCTGATATCATTAATCCTGTTCTGACGTCTGAAACTATTTCTGTGGGTTTGATACTTCTCATTTACAGCGGCTTGGTAAGATTGGACAATACTGGGCGAGCCATTCCTGACCTGGCCAAGGAGTGGGAAATATCAAAAGACGGGTTGGTGTGGACGTTTTTCATCCGTGATGACGTGAGTTTCCATGATGGGCATCCACTCACAGCACATGATGTGGAGTTTACATACAGGGCTATGATGGATCCGCAGAATATGTCCCCACTAGCAAAGCGGTGTGAGCTCATAGACCGAATGGAGTCAGAAGGTGATTATGTTTTCAGGATGGTTTTGAAACATCCCTTTGCGCCATTTATAGGCGTGTTACATTGGCCAATAGCCCCTGCACATCTATTGGAAAATGTAGATCTTAGAAATACTTCGCTTAACAGACGCCCTATTGGATCGGGATCATTCAAGTTGACGGATTGGACGGAAGACGATACCATAGTATTGGATGCAAATCGGGAATATTTCCGGAAGGATCGCCCTATCTTAGACAGATTAATTTTTAAAACATATCCTGATCGACAAACGGCGCTACAAGCCATAGCGGATGGCAAAATGGACATAGCGTTGAATCTAGCGGCATCGGATCTTCTGTTTGTAAATAAACACGGGTCTTTCAGGATTTATTCTTCTTCGGGAGCGTTTTACTATGCTCTTGTCTTTAATCTTAAGGAGCAACTCTTTAAAGACATAAAGGTCCGTAAGGCTCTGAATCATGCTATAGACAAGGACTCGATAATAGCGAATCAACTGAAAGGGCATGGGAAAATGTGTACCGGCCCATTCGGAGTTGACTCATGGGCATATAACCCGGATATTGAGCCAACCCACCATAGTATTGAGCGAGCCAGAGAATTGCTGGAACAGGCTGGCTGGGTAGATACTGATGGAGATGATATCCTGGACAAAAATGGTGAACCGTTTGAAATATCACTTACAGTACCAAATATATCCGATACCTTGCAGCGCATCGCCATAGCTATAAAAGCTCAACTTATGAGAATTGGGATCAGAGTAACCCTGGAATACATAGGTGACTCGGAATTATATGGTTCATCATTCCAGGCAATTATAACCATGATCTCTACTGGAGTAGATCCCGAATACGCGCGTAGATCATGGCACTCCAAAAGCGGCGGCTCGAATCTGGCCTCATATAAAAACAGCTTTGTGGATGATCTGATGGATATGGGCCTGGCGGAAAGAGATCCAGAGAAGCGAAAGGTTATTTATCATAAGATACATGAAATGATACATGATGACTGTCCAGTCATATTCTTAGCTTCTGCGTTTGAATATATAGGGAGCAACTATAGGTTCAGAAATGATAAAATTCCTTCGATGATGAACTTTCTCACGAGTATGAAGGATTGGCAGATTGTCGAAGAGGAAAGGGAAGAAACTATCTATGAACACCAGGAAAAGATAAGGATAATAGCTGATTGACCTGGAGCTATCAGAAGTATTCTGAAGTGAAAAATGGATGGAACGGTCAACTTGGATCGGAACCATTCAGATGGGCTATCCGATTTCAGAAGGTCAATCCATGTGGCCGATGATTAGCCTATAAAATCTTGCGGGGGTGAAAAGTGAGCAAATATGAACGTTTATCTAGATTATTGAAAATTATGACCTTTATCAAGGCTCAGCGAAATCTGCGTCGGAGTGATCTAGCAGAAAAATGTGAAGTGTCCGTAAGAACCATACAGAGGGATATAGACTCCCTTGTTTACGCAGGAGTTCCAATCTTCTGGTCCAAAGATGGATATGAAATTATGCCTGATTTTTTCATGCCGCCCGTAAACCTTAGTCTGGAAGAAGCATTTCATCTGGTAGTGGCTACAAGGGCGTTCAGAGGCCAGGGCGAATCTCAGCAAAGAGCGATCGAGTCTGCTGTATCAAAAGTAATCGCTAGATTGCCAGATAAAACCCGATATAGGCTCGATCAGATCCTTGATGAACCAATAGATGCCTCTAGTTCCACAATAGTATATTCTGGCAACGATTGAGGTTGTTGCCCATTAAGACGTGTGGTCTGCCATTGTATAGAAGAC
>SDBU01003527.1_pt1 | contig 19833 bp, 22 predicted proteins | sample 2277071 | NCBI WGS metagenome assembly SDBU01 (sample SAMN10397929, study PRJNA504765) | marine sediment metagenome | isolation source: marine sediment core GS08_GC12, 126 cmbsf | place: Arctic Ocean: Gakkel Ridge, Loki's castle | collected 2008
GTTCTTAAGGGATTTTACGACTTTTTTAGCCAAGTTTTCGAATTTGATTTCATCTCTCAAGATTTCGAGGAGATGCAGAACCTTCACATCCCCTTCATATTTGATTTTTTCTTTATACATAAAATCATTGATCTTATCGAGATCTTCCGGTTCCGATTTCATGCGTAGGTTGGCGGCTTTTAAAGTATGGAAGCACATTGAACAGAGGGTCATCACAGTGTCTGATCCGGATTCTTTTACCCGGATAAGGTTCCGGATGGGAGCGAGATGGTGCATCAAGTCGTCAGTAGCGAGCGAAAAAACGGTCCCGCAGCAGTTCCAACGTGGGATTTCTTCGACCTCTATACCTAGATGTTCTAATGACCAGAGAGTGGAGTCTTCAAAATTTTTTGCATGGTTTTTTAGCGTACACCCAGGATAGTAGCTTAATTTCATTATGATGATTCCTTCTGATATTGATATTATGGTTTATATTAGGCATACCTGTAATTATTAGGAGGTGAATTTCCTCATACTGCTTATTAAGGCGATTGGAGGGACATCTTCTTTTTCATCCCCTGACATTCTTTCAACTTTAAGATGATCTTCTCTCTTGCGCAGAAGAATTTGTCTTAAGACTTCGATCACTTCAGCAATATTGATTCCCTTTGGACAGCGAGAATTGCACATGAAGCATGACTCACAGATCCAGATTGACCGGGATTTAAGGAGTTCGTTTTTAAATCCAAGCTGTGCAAAACGGATGATTTGGTTGGGAAGGATATCCATTTGGGACACCGCGGGACAACCTGCCGAACATTTGCCGCACTGGTAGCAGGCGAGGAGGTTTTGGCCGCTCAACTTTTGGACTTTTAAAACGAACGGATCTTTAATCTTCTGTCTAGAGATATTAACTCTCATTAGTGCGTCTCTTTTCTACAGTATTTCTCATAACCTACTGTAATTATAGGATTTATAATAGATTAAAAATACATTACAGTATAGCACACTCAATCCCGCTGTCAAGAAAATTCAAGTGAATAATTGAAGATAAAATTTGGAAAATAAATGAAGGAATATTTCCTTCATTTATGCCCAAAAAGAACAAAATAATCTTACATTTATTGACAGTAAATGAAGATAATTAATGTGAAATAAATGCCCATTTTGGTATCTTTAAATTTGAGAAAAAGAGTATGAAGAGAAAATTGATTAGAGTCCGGTTGTGGCCGAAGTATAAAGATTGTCAATGGAGGATTCACTTTTGGGTTGAGTAAGAAAGCTCTTGTTAAATAGGAGAGGAGGGATTATATTGTAATGAATCATTTTTCATACATTGAGAGTAAAAATGAATAAGCTAAAATTCAATCATTTCAAATATTTATTTTTAAGCCCGGTTGTCTTCCTTGTGATACTGACTGTTGTAGGAATAGGAGTAGAAAGAAGTGATTCTCCCTCACTGCAAACTCTTCTGCCTCAGCTGAATGACTGGACAAAAACCGAAGAACCTTCCAAATATTTTCCAGAGAATCTTTTTGAATTCATAAACGGTGCAGCTGAAATATATTTAGCTTATGATTTCAAAGAATTGACTGTCTCTCAATATGGACGGAAGGGAAGCACGGCCAGTATGGCGGTAGAAATCTATGAAATGTCCAATGAAACCAACGCCTTTGGGATCTATAGCGCCGAACGTTATCCAGACAACAATTTTATCCCCATTGGGATTCAAGGATATGCTGAAGAGGGGATATTGAATTATCTAATAGGAAAATACTATATCAAACTCCTCTGTTTTGAAGGAGGTAGCCAGTCTAGAGAATATTTGGAACTTTTTGCCAATACGATCGCCGAAAAAACTAAAGGACAAACGACTTTTCCAACTCTGCTCAATCATTTCCCAAAGGATGGATTGGTGGCCAATAGTGAAAAATTCATTTTGAAGAATGTCATGGGATACAGTTTTCTCCATGATGGATATCTTTCTAATTATAAAACAGCTGATTTTGAATTCGACTGTTTTATCATCAAAGGCAAAAATGAAGAGGATGCCCAAATGATGCTGGATAAGTATCTAGAAGCGAAAAAATCCCAACCCATTGAGAAAACGGCATCCATGGTGTCGATTAAAGATCGATATTATGATTTGATTTTTTTGTCACGTGTTGGCAAACACATCTGTGGTGTGATGAAAATAGAGGAAGGTAAGGAAGATATCGGTCAGCAGTATTTGAAGGCCCTAAAGGATTCTTTTAAAAAATAAGTAAGTTTTCATCATTCTTTTGTGTTGTGATATCCCGATAGATGCCATAGAGGACGATCTTCTCTACTCCAATGATCTGTTCTCCCGTTCTGCCACGACGGAGCAATTACGGCCACGCCGTTTGGCCAGGTAGAGCGCCTTATCACTGCTTTCGAGTAATTTATCGAGTGAAATTTCATTGAAATTTTGTGTGGAGGCTCCCCCAAGGCTGATGGTGATATTCAAATCTCCTGCATTTGTTTTGATTTTTTTGGTGCAGATGACCTGGCGAAGACGTTCCGCAATGACGGCCATATTGTTTTGGTCACAATTTGGAAGCACGATAAGCATCTCGTCTCCACCATAGCGTCCAATTTTGTCATAGAGGCGTAGAGAGTGTTTAAGTCGAAAGGCCACTTCTGTAAGCACCCTATCTCCGGTAGTATGCCCAAAATTATCATTGATTTGTTTGAAATTATCGATGTCGATCATGATGGCCCCGATATGAATATGTTCTCGTGTTCCCCGGTCGAGTTCTTCTTCAAAGATTTCAAAGATTTTTCTCCGGTTCCAGAGATCAGTCAGGCTGTCAGTGGTGGCCAGTTGGATACGCTTATCTTCTAGGGCGATAATGCGGCTTCCATTCATGAGGCGCACTTTTAGCTCGAGAAGGTTTGCGGGTTTGACCATGTAATCATCAGCCCCCGCAGATAGCCCTTCGATAATATCATCTTGCTGATTTTTTCCAGTGAGAAGAATGATATAGATATACTTTGATTTATTTTTGGCGAGTTCTTTACGAATTTTTCTGCAAAGAGTGATGCCATCGAATCCCGGCATCATCCAGTCGAGGATAGCCAAACGTATGTCATCTTTTAAAATAGTGTTCCAAGCTTCCGAGCCATTTCGAGCGGTGACGACTTTGTATCCCCAATTAGAAATATTTTTGGCAAGATTTTGGCTGAGGATGACGTTATCTTCGGCAATCAGGATTTTCATATAGTTAAATTATAATTTGAAATAGAATTTCGTAAATCGCCTTTTTCGATGAAGGGGGAGGTGATATTTGGTACAAAAAAGTCCTCTATTGAGGTGATCCACAGGAGAAAAAAATTAAAAGTTCACTTTTACTGACTTATCAATTATAATGATTACATTGATTTGATGGAATCAAACAGAGTAACTACGGCCAGTCTTCTCCTTATTGTCGTTTTCATTATCGGCGTTGTTTTAAAGCTAGCTCGCCCTGTGCTTTTTCCCTTTTTTTTAGCGATCTTTCTCTCCTTTACTCTTTATCCGGTTTTAGATTTCTTGACACGTTTTAAGATACCGAGATCCGTAGCCATTGTGTTTATTCTTTTGGTCACTTTTTTCCTTGTCTTCCTTTTGGGCAATCTCCTTTACTCCAGTGGGAAGACCTTTGCGACGGAATTCCCAAAATATGGCCAGAAAATTAATGACATTTTGGTTTCCATCTCCGAAAGATTGCCAATACCATCTAAAGAACTTGAACCTTTTAACTTGATGGATCAACTGAACTTCAACAACATTGGAAACATGCTTCTTTCAACACTCGGGACTTTTGTTTCATTCCTGTACAATCTTTTTCTCATTCTCATTTTTCTTGTCTTTATTCTCGCGGGCCGTGGAGAAACAGAGGCGAAAATCTTTCGCTCTTTTAATAGAGAACAGGGAGAAACGTTTATTCAAATTAAAAATAATATTGATACACAAATCCAGAGATATTTGGGCATAAAAACAGTCGTCAGTTTTATCACGGGTCTTTTAGCGACGGTCGTTCTTCTTTTTTTTGGTGTTGATTTTGCTATTGTCTTTGGATTTTTAACTTTTATACTCAATTACATTCCGAATATCGGATCGATTATTGCCACGGCTTTTCCGCTGGTAATCGCTCTAGTTCAGTTTGACACTCTTTGGCCGGCCTTTTGGATCCTTATCATATTAGGGACTTTGCAGATGATTATTGGCAACTTTATTGAACCAAGAATTATGGGGCAAGGTCTGGGATTGAGCCCCCTGGTCATTCTCTTTTCTTTATTTTTTTGGGGATGGTTATGGGGGTTTCCAGGAATGATTCTTGCCGTCCCGATTGTGGCCGTCATAAAAATTGTAACCAGCAATATTCCTTCATTGAAGTTTATCTCTATCCTTATAAGCAGGAGTTAGCCGATATGGCCTCATTCGAGGTGAACAACCAAAGAATGTGAATAATCCAGGTTAAAACTTTTTTTTGACCAAAAAAGTGTCAGAATTGAGAGCTTTAATTTTTTTTCCACAAAAACTCTTGAGAGCTTTCTGAGCTGCCTTTTGCTCTGCATTTTTCTTAGAACTTCCCTTTGCCTTGGCAAGAGGTTTTTTTTCAGAAAATACTTCGACGGTAAAAATTTTTTTGTGGTTGGGGCCCCTTGAAGTGACGGTTTTATACATGGGAGAAGGGAGGCTTGCTTTCTGGAGATATTCCTGGAGTGCGGATTTATAGTTGTTGATGAGAAATTTATCGACGTTGATTTTTTTAAAAAGTGAATGAACTTGGGAAAGTAGGAGCTTCTTGGCGTCCATGATTCCCGAATCCATGTAAATGGCCGCAATAAGGGCTTCGAAAGCTCCGGCAAGAATGGTCTTTTTGTTTTTCCCCCCGCTCTTTTCTTCTCCTTTGCCTAAAAGGATATACTTGTCGAGTTTGATGTTTTTAGAAAAAGTGAAAAGAGCTGTTGTGTTTGCTGCCTGGGATTTGAGTTTTGATAACTCTCCTTCTGATAGTTCAGGGTAGGTTTGGCAGAGAAAGTCTGCCAGGATAAATCCGAGAACTGAATCTCCAAGAAATTCCATCACTTCATTGTCAGAGTGATTGTCTTGAGGATTTTCATATGCAAACGAGCTGTGTGATAGGGCTTGAAAAAGAAGATCCTTGTTTTTAAATGAATAGCCGATTTTTTTTTCGAATCTTAAGAAATTTTTTTTCTCCTTTATCATCATGGTGATGTCTTTCCCCTAGCCGGATGAGACAATTTTTCCTTTTACGATTGTCATTTCAGGTTTTCCTTTGAGCTTCCATCCATGAAAAGGACAGTTTCGACTTTTTGATTTGAATGTATTGGTATCGATTATGATCTCTTTTTGGAGGTTCAGTATAGTGAGATCAGCATCTGCTCCTGCACATATTTTTCCTTTGTTTGCCAAGCCAAAAATTTCTGCGGGACGCACTGACATCATTTGGACAAATCGTTCAAGAGAAATAATGTTTTTGAGGACCAGTTTATCCAAAAGCAGGGGGACGGCGGTTTCGAGTCCGATGATCCCAAATGGAGCAATATCGAGTTCAACGGCTTTTTCGTCAGGAGTGTGAGGGGCATGATCTGTGGCAATGATGTCGATTGTTCCATCTTTCACGGCCGCAAGGAGAGCACGGACATCTTCTTTACTCCGAAGAGGGGGGCTCATCTTAAGATTTGTGTCATAATTCAGAAGAGATTCATCTGTCAGAAGAAGATGGTGCGGAGTGACTTCAGCCGTTATCTTGAGTTTTTTCTTTTTAGCTGTGCGAATGAGATCGACAGATCCTTTTGTGCTGATATGAGCCAGGTGAATGCCCATATCCGCCTTTTCAGAAAGGATGATATCCCTGGCGACCATAACTTCTTCGGAAGAGTCAGAAATACCATCGACTCCATAGAGATAAGAATAGTAACCTTCATGCATGACTCCTCGAGCACTGAGATTCTTATCTTCACAATGATCGATGATAACAGTATCAAGCAGTTTGGTGTATTCGAGTGCTCGCCGCATGATCAGGCTGTTGAAAGCGGGTTCCCCATCGTCAGAGAAGGCCACAGCTCCAGCACTGACAAGATCAGACATTTCAGTAAGATCTTCCCCTTTAAGCCCAACCGTGATGGCGGCAATGGGAAGAACGTTGACCACGGCACGCTTTTTTGCCTCAGATATAATGAATTCAGTGATTCCTCGTGTATCGTTGACAGGGGAGGTATTAGGCATACAGGCAATCGTGGTAAAACCACCTTCAGCTGCTGCTAAGGCTCCGGTTTCTATTGTTTCCTTATCCTCAAATCCCGGCTCACGTAAATGGGTGTGCATGTCAATAAAACCTGGTGCAACAACAAGATTGGATGCGTCGATGATATGGGCATCTTTGGAGTTAATTTTTGGATTTATATCGATGATTTTTTTCTTGTCGATCAGAATATCCAGAGTTTCATCTGTATGTGAAGAAGGATCGATGACTCTGCCGTTTTTAATCAGTAATTTCACGCTCTTTTCCTCCTAACAAAAGGTACAGGACAGCCATTCTGACTGCAATTCCGTTCTCAACCTGCTTGAGGATAACGGATTTTACCGAATCTGCAAGATCTGCTGAGATTTCAACGCCTCTGTTTATAGGACCGGGATGCATTATGATGGCATTTCTTTTCGCCTTCCGGAATCTTTTTGGGGTCAAACTGAAGAGATTTCTGTATTCTCGTTTAGAAGGGAACAGATTCTTCTGCTGACGCTCGAGTTGAATGCGCAGCATCATGACTACATCCGCTCTTTCTAAGGCTCGATCCAAGTTGTATTCAACTTCTACTCCGAATTTTTTGAACTCTTCAGGTAGAATGGTAGGGGGGCCCACACAGACAATATGAGATCCCAGTTTGTTCAGGAGTGAGATGTTTGATCTAGCCACACGGCTGTGCAGGATGTCGCCGACTATGACAACCTTCAGGCCTTTAAACCTTTTTTTACTCTGACGGATAGTGAAGGCATCCAGAAGAGCCTGTGTCGGGTGTTCATGAGCTCCGTCTCCGGCATTAATGATGTGTGAAGTGCAGAAAGTGCTGATGAAATAGGGGACACCGGCTGCGGCATGGCGGACGATAATCGCATCTATTTTCATAGCTTCAAGATTGAGGACTGTATCCTTTAGGGATTCTCCCTTCACAACCGCACTGCTTTGTTTGGTAAAATTAGTGATGTCAGCGCTTAGTCTTTTTGCTGCAAGTTCAAATGAACTCCTGGTCCGCGTGCTTGCTTCAAAGAAAAGGTTGATGATAGTTTTTCCCATAAGTATGGGAACTTTTTTTACTTCTCGAGTGGAGATTTCCAAAAATGACTCGGCGGTATCCAAGATTGTCAAAATATCAGAATCTGAGAGGTCTCTGATTTTGATGAGATGTTTGTGTTTGAAAGGCAATGTGAATCTCCTATTTTATTTCAACCGGCTCTGTTATGAGGACTTCTTCGGTCTCATCAATTTCTTTCAGCCGGACTTGGACGACTTCCTTTCTTGAAGTAGGGAGGAATTTCCCCACATAATCAGCTCTGATAGGAAGTTCTCGATGCCCACGATCGATATAGACAAGGAGTTGGATGGTCTTGGGACGGCCAAGATCCATCAAGCTGTCCATGGCCGCTCGGATGGTACGTCCTGTAAAAAGAACATCATCGACAAGTAGAATATCTCTATTCTTTACGGAAAAGTTGATTTCTGTCGTCTTGACAACATGATGCGCTTCACGGTCAGAAAAATCATCTCGATAAAGAGTGATGTCGAGAACGCCGATAGGAACATCAATGTTTTCCAGATCTTTAATATGTTTGGCAATTCTTTTGGCTACATAGACCCCCCGGGTTCTGATTCCGATGATAACGAGATTATTTAGATCCCTGTTACGTTCAGTGATTTCTGTGGCAATCCGGATGAAGGCTCTCTTCATTTTGCGTGCATCCATGATTTTTGCTTTTATTTTATCTTCCATAGCGTGGCTCCTCATCTCCTGAATTATTCATAAAAACTGTCGACACCTTTATTTATCTTTAATGATATTGATTTGACAGAATGATATCTAGCTAAATCCGTGAACATCACTTTGTTTGTTGGGTAGTATAAATTAAATATCGACATTTTTTCCCCAAGGGGCGAACCGATATTACCACATCTGCTTCGTTACGACCAACTCGCGGTGAACAACCACAGCTTCATTGGTCGATGCTTCGCATCTGTAGCAACCTCGGCTCGTGAATAGCCCAGGATAAGCTTTCATTATAGAAAAGAGGTTGACAGGTGTCGTGAGTGTATTGAGAACTAATCTCATCTGTCGTATTTGTTGTATAAGAAAATGCACTATTTAAGGTAAAATGTCAAGAAAGGAGGATTATACGAAAGGACTAAAGTTTGAAGAAGGTTTTGGCAGCCGCGAGATCTTTTTTCAATTGTTCGACCAACTGCTCGGGTGTGTTGAATTTGATCTCGTCTCTGAATTTTTTCAACAGCTGGATTTTCTGTGTTTGACCATAAAGATTTTCAGTGAAGTCAATGATGTATGATTCGATCTGTGTTTCTGACGGGCCGAAAGTAGGACTGGTTCCTATATTGGTTAAAGACGGTCGTTTTTCCCCAAGAAAACAGACATAGGAAAAAAATATTCCATGGGGAATAATTTCGTTTTTTGAGGAAATGTTAGCTGTCGGAAAACCAAGGTTTTTTCCCCTGGAATGACCTTTGATGACAGTCCCTTCGATCTCATAGGGGTGTCCGAGCAGTGCGTTGGCTTTTTCAACATCTCCTTTCATAAGACAAGTACGGATGAGGCTGCTGCTGACGATTTGACCGTGCCTTTTTTCAGCTGGGATGGAGAAAAACTTATAACCATAGATAGATGAGAGTTTCTGGAGAATGTGCACATCCCCAGTTCTGTTCTTTCCAAACCGGAAATTATCTCCAACTATGATTTCATCAGCATGAAGGGTATCTAGCATAATATTTCGAATGAAATCCCGGCTGCTGAGACTGGCAATGTCTTTACTGAAAGGCAGAACTAGGGTCATGCTTATGTTGTTGTTTTTAATCTCATTTAAACGCTGGTCCATCGTCTGGATAATTTTAACAGGATTTTTTCCAAAATATCTTTCTGGGTGAGGGGAGAAAGTCAAAACCAGCGAGGGCAACTTGTGTTTTTCCGCTTCGCTTGCAAGAAATTGAAGTATCTTTCTATGTCCGAGATGTATTCCATCAAAATTGCCAATAGCCGCTACAGTGCTTTTTGTCAAAGTAGGGAAGTCTTCGATGCCGCGGATTATCAACATGCTGTCAGAGCTTAATGATTTTTGCTTTCTCCATATACAGCATTTTCAGCTGATGGAGTCCGTTATTGAGAAGTGTTTCCTCTTCAGCATTTAAATTTCCTTTTGTTTTTTCTTTGAGGAGATTGAGAAGGTCGATGAGTCTTTTTGCAAGATCAATGTTTTCATCGATCTTTTGGGAGACCGGATCCTCAGAAATGCCGAGTTTGAAAAGAGCTTGCGTGTAGAAGGGGAGGAAAAGTGAGCTGAAATCCAAAGGCGGAAGCACTTCCTTTTGATTTTCGGGTGTTTCTGTCTTTTTTTCTTTTTTTTCTTCTTTTTTAATTTTTTTATCTTTATCGCCTTTAGTCATACTGGCCTCCTTAGTTGTTAAATGATTATGAATAATCCTATATTAACAAAGAAAATAGATAAAATAATGTTATCTTGAATCGGAAAAAAATAATACAATATTAACTCATTTTATTCAAGGAAGTGCGACAAATGAACAAGGTTCCTAAAACAAATGACACTTTTGAAAAGCTTGTTGAAATTTTGGATATCCTCCGAAGCGAGAAAGGATGTCCTTGGGATAAAGAACAGGATGAAAAGACAATTGTAAGTTATTTTCTGGAAGAAGTTTACGAAGCTATCGATGCCGTGATCTCAGGAGATTCTCAGTCTTTAAAAGAGGAATTGGGGGATGTGCTCATGGAGGTGGTTTTCTTGTCCAGGATATTCAAAGAAAAAAATGAATTCACGATCCAGGATGTTCTTGAAGGTATCAATCAAAAGATGATTCGACGTCATCCTCATGTTTTTGGGTCTCATCCGATTGGAAATTCTGATGAAGTTATCAGTTTGTGGAATCGTCAAAAAAAGAATGAAAAAAAGAGGTCTTCTGTATTGGATGGAATGGCATCCAATCTTCCCTCACTCCTCAAAGCTTTCCAGATAGGTCAACGTGTCTCTTCATATGGTTTTGATTGGGAGCGGCCTTTAGAAGCGCTGGAGAAGGTGAAGGAAGAGATCGATGAACTTGAGAAAGCTCTTCAGTCAGACTATAAAGATAAAGCTGCTGAAGAAATCGGAGATCTTCTATTTTCTGTGGCAAATGTTTCTCGCCTCCTGGATATCAATCCTGAACTTGCTCTCCGGCAGACAAATGACAAATTTAAGAGACGCTTTCGCTTTATTGAAGAGAAACTTAAAGAACAAGGAGATGAATTAGGAAAAGTCAGTCTTGACGAATTGAACATTTTATGGGAAGCAGCCAAAAAAGAAATGGATCATCTCTAAAAAAGATATCAGGATTTTAAATCTTTAGAAAAACACTTGAATCCTCGAATCCTTTGCATGAACTGCATCAACTAATCGGGAGAAGAACCAAAAGAATTAATTCTAAGAAGGGTAAAGGGTAAAGGGTGAAGGATTAGGATTATTGAGATGAGCCTTTATTTTTTCTTAAAAAGAGACAGGCTTTGATGAATTCATCAATATTACCATCGAGAACTTTTTCGACATTGCCGATCTCAATGTTTGTGCGGAGGTCTTTGATGAGCTTGTAGGGATGCAGAACATAGGAACGAATCTGATTGCCCCAAGCGATTTCAGATTTTGCATCTTCTAGTTTTTCTAATTTTTCCTGTTTTTTCTTTTTTTCAAGTTCATAGAGCCGTGCCTTTAACACCTTCATGGCTGAAGCTTTGTTTTTATGCTGAGACCGTTCATTCTGGCATTGAACCACAATCCCAGTTGGGGTGTGCGTGATTCGGACGGCAGAGTCTGTAACATTGACATGCTGTCCCCCTTTGCCCGATGAACGGTAAGTGTCGATACGTAAGTCATCGGGGTTGATTTCCACTTCGATATCATTGTCAACTTCAGGATAGACAAAAATGGCAGCAAATGAAGTATGTCTTCTTTTGTTGGCATCAAATGGAGATATTCTGACCAGTCGATGAACACCTGATTCCTGGCTGAGGTTACCGTAAGCATAGTCTCCCTGTATTCGGACAGTCGCGCTTTTAATGCCGGCTTCCTCACCATATTGAGTATCTAGAATTTCGGTCTTATACCCCTTTCTTTCAGAAAATCTCAGGTACATTCGCAGGAGCATTTGAGCCCAATCCTGGGATTCTGTCCCTCCGGCACCTGGATGGATAGTGAGAATGGCATTTCTGGGATCGTCTCTATCAAAAAAAAGAGTTTGAAGTTCGGCCTTATTCAAATCTGAAGCGAAGTCCGTGATGATCTGAGCCACTTCTGTTTCAACATTCTCTCCCTCGTCGGCAAGCTCCAGACAAACATCCAGTTCTTCCTTTTTTTCCTCTATATTGGAATAGGATTGAAGTGTTCGTTCCAGCCTTTTTTTGTTCTGTTGAAGAGATTGGAAGCGTCTTTGATCTTTCCAAATTTCAGGGGAGGAAAGATCTTTATCTATGGCAGCGATTTCGGACTTTTTTTTATCGAGGTCAAAGATAACCTCGGAGTTCTTCAAATTTTGTGAAGAGGTCTTTCGCGCTGGCTTTAAGCTCAGATAGATGACTCTTTGATGGTGTTTTTTTTGTCATTTATTTCTTCTAATAAACGTAGACGCAAGAATAAGGAATAGGAAGGATAAAGTCAAGCTGACGTAGACAAACACATCTCCGATTAAGGTATACAACGTTTTGGACGACAGCGGTGTTATATGACCGGTCAGAAATGTCTGAGTTTCCAACTCGGACTCAACCAGAATTCGACCAAAGGGATCGACAATTCCACTGATTCCCGTTGTTGCGGCTCTAAGCAAAAACCTCCGGTTTTCCACGGCTCTCATCACTGCAATGGCGAAGTGTTGATAGGGAGCGGCACTTAACCCATACCAACCATCGTTTGTGAGAGTGGTTAAGAATTGGGCGCCGTTTTTAGTGAATTTTCGGACAAGATTAGGAAAGATGATTTCATAACATATAGGGGAACCGAATGGAACAGTCTTAAACGAATGAAGCCGAAACTCTTCTCCGGGAGTGATCTCTCCTATGGCGTGGGTCATCTTGTTTATGAACGAGAAGATCTTCTTATAAGGAGTGTATTCTCCAAAGGGGACAAGATGCATTTTGTGGTACTCGGTGTAGGATAGATCAGGGCTGAGACAGAGAGCCGTGTTGAAATACTGGTTTGTATCTTGGAATGGAAACATCTCATTTGTACCTAAAAGAAGTGTACTTTGTGTTTCTTGGACAAATTTAAAGAGGTCTTTTTTGAAATTTCGGTAGAACTCACTGGGACAGCTGAAGCAGAGAGGGACGGAAAATTCAGGCCAGATAATCAGTTGAGAGCCTGAGATAGAGGCGTCATTCGATAAACTGATGTGTTCGTTAAAAAGCTGCTGAATTTTTTCGTAAGAGATGTCCGGCCAATAGATGTCAGAAGAGACATTGCCTTGAATGACTGACGCCTGGAATGTTTCTGAGGTAACGATGATCTTCTTTAGACTTAAAAATCCTCCCAAATGAATAAGGAGGACAATCGCTAATCCAGTAAAAAAAGGGGCTTTTTTTCTGGTTTGGATAGAAAGGACAAAAAGACTTTGAAGCAGAACTATGAAGAAAGATAAACCATAAATACCGGTTATGGAAGCCATCTGGATGAAGTAAAGATTTTGATATTGGGCATAGCCCACAAGTCCCCAGGGAAAACCCGTGAGGATATGGGCAAGGGCATATTCAAAAACGATCCAGAGAAAGGGAGCCAAAAAGAAGGCGGCATGAGGGAAAGACCGGCGGATTTTGGAGAAAAAAAGAGAAAAAAAGGCCCAAAAAAGAGATAAAATGAGCATGAAAACTATATAAATAAGGATACTAAAGCCCATTGAAAGATTTCCGTAATGGGCCGGGACATCAGGGATCCAGCTGAGAAGAACGGCGTAAAATGAAAATCCGGCAATCATACCCAGTAGAAACGATTGTTTAGGTGTTTTTTTAGAGATAATGAAGAATAAAGGGATGAACGATATCCATATAAAAAAAGACAGGCTAAATTTAGGGAAGGCCAATGCGGAAAGCAGACCGCTCAGCATTGCAAGGAAGATATCTACTAAACGTAAACGTAACCGTAATCGAATTTTCGTTTGCACAGTGATGTCGCGTTATGCGAGTCTGAACGTCACTTCTGCCTGATGACAAAATAATCTTTGGCCTTTGAATCGGTTCGAACTAATTCGGCCTTAGCTTTTTCAGCGAGTTCCTTTGTGGCGTATCCCCCTATTCTTACTCTGTAGACACTTCTCCGCTCAGAGGAATAGGGATCGAGGACAATCACGTTTAGGCCGCCCTCTTTTAGCTTGTCTGCCGTGGTCTGTGCTCCTGCTCGACTGTTGAATGCTCCGACTTGGATAAACCAATCCAAATTCTGCGTCTGATTGATTGGCACTGCTTTCTTCCGTTGCAGTTCGCTCTTTGACTGAGGGGGAGTTTTTTCACCGGCTTTGGTTTTTGGATCATCTATGGGGACTGTTTTTTTTCCTGTGACTTTTTCTGAAACCTGTAATGAGCCCGATTGGGATGCGAGAACGATATCAGCTTTTTTTCCAACGGAGATTCCGAGGAGAAAAATGATGACACCCAGGATGATGATTGCCAAAAAAATGATAACGAGCTGAGAACTGGATAGCTGTAATTCTCTGTAATCTTTATGGCTCATTGTATTCTATTCGCTGCTCTCATCTTTATGAGTAAATGCTTTTAGTAAATCAATAGGAAGAGGAAAGATAATAGTGGAATTTTTTTCGGTGGCTATTTCTGCGAGGGTCCCTAGAAACCGCAGCTGCAAGGCCTGGGGATTCGCCGATATGATATTGGCGGCTTTTACGAGATTGTCAGCGGCTTGAAATTCACCTTCGGCATGAATGATTTTTGCTCGCCGGTCTCTCTCGGCTTCCGCCTGTTTAGCGATAGCACGAACCATATTATCCGGAAGGTCGACATGTTTCATTTCCACAAGTGTGACTTTTATTCCCCAAGGATCAGTGTGTTTGTCGATGATATCTTGAAGCTGTGAATTGAGTTTTTCTCTTGCTGAGAGGAGTTCATCCAACTCAACAACTCCCAATACGCTCCTCAGGGTTGTTTGAGCCAGCTGTGAAGTGGCAAAGAGAAAGTCCTGGACTTCCACGATCGCTTTTATTGGTTCAATGACTCGAAAGTAAACGACGGCATTGACTTTCACTGAGACATTATCTCTGGTGATGACGTCCTGAGATGGAATATCCATAGTTACGATTCTGAGGCTGACCCTGACCATTCGGTCGATAGGAGAAAAGACGAATATCAAGCCCGGCCCCTTGGGTCTCTCAAGTACTCTCCCTAGCCGGAAGATGACACCCCTTTCGTACTCTCGCAAAATTTTTATTGAATTCATTAGATAGAGCACGACAAGAGCAACGATGATGATTGGATAAGTTACCATTTTTTCCTCCTCGACATATGTGATCCTTTATATTTTTGTGACTTTTAGTCTTAAATTTTTCAGAACTTCCGTAACCTTTACTTTTGTTCCAAGTGGAAGATTTTCTGAAGCTACAGCCTTCCAGATTTCACCGTGGACAAAAACTTTCCCTTCCAGCGAAAGGTCTGTCTGTGCGATACCGACTTCTCCGATAAGACCCTCTTTTCCAGTAGAGGCCCTCTGTGCATGGGCTCGGGCCGCAATAACAATCAAGAAAATAAATATTAAAGAAAGGCCTAGAGCCATAGGGATGATAAATTTGAGGCTTGGCCTCAATTCCGGGATAGGGGCGTTTATGAGCATGATGGAGCCTATAATCATTGCGGCTATTCCTCCTAAAGATAAAATTCCATAGCTCTGGACTTTTATTTCAAGAATAAAGAGGCCGATGGACAGGATGATGAGGATAAGTCCCACATAGTTAATGGGGAGTATTTGAAAGGAAAAAATAGCCAGCAGGAGACAAATCCCTCCTAAAACTCCGGGAAGAATCGCTCCGGGATTGGAAAACTCAAAATAGAGTCCGAGCAGACCGATCATGAGAAGTATATAGGCTAGATTGGGATTCGAAATAGTTATGAGAAATCTTTGTCTTCCTGTCATGGGGATAGAGATGATCTCTTCATTTTCAAGGTTGAGAGTCCACTGTGTTCCATCGAATCTATTTATGGATTTTCCATGAAAATGCCGGATGATTTCTTGCTCATCTGCTGCGATTAAATCGATCAGATTTCCTTTCAGAGCTTCTTCCTCTGTGTACGAAAGACTTTTCCTGACGGCATCTTCAGCCATTTGTATGTTTCTTCCTCGTTTCTTGGCGATGGATTTGATATAGGATGCCGCATCGTTAGTGACTTTATCTGACATAGTTTCATCCATCTGCTGGCCGGTGAGTGATATGCTTACAGGATGGGCGGCGCCGGTGTTGGTACCGGGAGCCATGGCGAAAATATCGCAGGCCATCGAAATGAAAAAACCGGCGGATGCGGCTCGTGATCCGCTTGGATAGACATAGGCCACCACAGGTATTTTAGAATTGAGGATCTTTTCTATAATTTCCCGCATCGAACTGTCTAAGCCACCCGGAGTGTTTAAAGCAATGATGATAAGTTTGGCGTTTTCAGTTTCTGCCCTGTCGATGGCATCACGTATATATTCTGATGATATGGGATGAATAGCCGTGTCAACGGTAATTTTGAATATCGAAGAGTAGCTTAATACAGATAAAGCAAAGAAAAGAAGAGAAATAGCAAGAAATTTTTTCACTTTTAATTCATTATAGAGGTGAGTCTATATCAAGTCAATATTTTATCTTGACTTTTTATTTTCAATAAATTAAGTATTGGTTATTCGCGTTTTTATTAGGAGCCTTTAATGATCAAGAATGATATCGCCCTGCTGATTGAAGAGAAGTCGGAACTCAATAGGGTTAAATCATTGCTTATGGTGGATACTATTCTTGCATCTTTAAAAGACGCGCTTGCCAACGAAGAGAAAATTGAAATTAGGGGATTTGCGAGTTTTAAAATTGTTTCCAAGAAAACCGGATTTGGCAGGGATATTCGCCGTAAAAAACAAATCAAGATCAAAAGTGGCAAAAGAATAAAATTCAGACCAGGCCAGGATCTAAAAAACATTCGGCCCAGTTAATATCTTTTCTCAGTCGATCTAATCATAATGAGCAAATATAAGGTCAAACCTGCAAGACCTCAGGGACTAAAAACCTTGCCTCATAGATCCATAAAAGGAAAAGTCACGACTTCACATTTTGCAAAACCGTTTTTGTCTTCCGGGTCTTTTGAAACGTTTTTGTCCAGCCTTCCCGATGTTTTGGCTGCAAAAGATCTTAAAAACCTTATTTCACTTCTGAGAAACGCGAAAAAAAGGAAAAAGGCCATCCTCTGCGCTCTTGGAGCACATCCCATAAAACTGGGACTGAATCCGGTTCTTATTGACTTGATGAAAGAGGGATGGATATCTGGATTGGCTCTAAATGGAGCTGGAATTATCCATGACTTTGAAATCGCATTTTCCGGATACACATCTGAAGATGTGGGGAGACAAATTAAACACGGAGGTTTCGGGATGTCGCGGGAAACCGGGACAAAACTTAATGAAGCTATTTGTGCAGACCAAGATAACCTCGGATTAGGAGAGATTGTGGGAAAATTGCTGGCGTCTTCAGCATTTCCTTTTAAAAACATGAGTTTGCTTGCCGCCGCTTACGAACAGAATATTCCCGTGACGGTTCATGTGGCGATAGGGACCGATACTATTCATTTTCATCCCAAGGTAAATGGAGGGGCGTTGGGGAAGACCTCATTGAGAGATTTTTTTCTCTTTTGTTCTTTAGTGAAGGGATTGAATGATGGAGGAGTTTTTTTAAATATTGGATCGGCTGTTCTGCTGCCCGAAGTCTTTCTCAAGGCCGTGTCATTTATCAGGAATAAGGGATCGGATCTGGATGGATTTTCTACGGCTGTTTTTGATTTTATCCACCACTACCGCCCTCATCAGAATGTCGTGAAAAGGCCTTTGGGAAAAAAAGGGAAAGGTTTTTATTTCATAGGTCATCATGAACTGATGATACCGCTACTTGCTGCCGCCCTAAAATCTAATTCATAAATTATTTAAAAAGGCTCTTTTCATTTTGTGTTGGACAATATACTGAAATAGCTTCGCTACTATTCAGATTTTTAACGCCGCCACACCACCCATCCATTTAAGACTGCAGGTTTTTCCCCCCTAAAAAGGTGGCGGCCCCGGAACTGCGCAGATTTACTCTCTTCATTACATAGAGACTATCAAGAAGACGCGTACCATTTTCCCTAATAAATCCCGTGCTCAAACATTCGTGACCGACCGGCAGGACCGGTTTCCCTTGATGTCGGCTCGAGAAGGCTAAATCTTCAATATTCGCTCAACCATTCCATCTAGTTTACCAACACAAAATGAAGAGAACCTCTAAGAATTACATTAGTTTATTTGTGCGGTTGGCCTTTCAAAATTTCAAAATCCGACATCAATATTCTAAACACCTGTTCCGATTGTTCGATGGTCTTCTCCAATGTGCCGGAAGTATCGATAGTATAATCGGCATATTTCAATTTTTGTTCAAGGGGCATTTGACTAGCGATTTTTTTTAGGGCTTCTGCTTGATTGATCTGATCTCGTTTTATCAAGCGCTCAATTTGAATATTTTTTTGGCAGTGTGTGATGATGATTTTATCGAAATATTTGGCGCATCCGGCTTCAACAGTCAGCGCAGCTTCAGATATAAAAATTTTGTATAATCCCGCCGTGTTCAATTTTATTATCACCTCTTCCTTTTTTTTAAAAACCAGAGGGTGGAGGAGATTGTTGATAAAAAGCCGTTCTTCCTCATCGGAAAAAACGATGGATCCCAGTTTGGCTCTGTTTATGGTATTGTCCGATTTTAAAATGGTGGGACCAAAACGGTCGACGATTTTTTCCCAAGCAGGTTTATGGGGTGCCATGAGCTGGTGCGCCACGAGATCAGCTTTATGAATGTAACACCCGAGTTTTTTAAGAACTTGAGCGACAACGGATTTCCCCGTGGCGATTCCACCACTCAATCCGACTATGAGCATTTTAAAATCCTTATTACAGTTTTAATTTTATTGAGTTTATTTGAGGCTAGCTGTCTTCAGTTATAAATTGGATTTCTTCACTGTCAAGTTCTTCGTTGAAGTTGAGAGCGACTCCTTGTTTATTTCCATTCGTTCCGGTTTTTTCCAGGCGGATAATTTGCCCTGGTAGACGCAAGTTCATTTTTTTGCCTTCTGATAGAGAACTGGGGAGTTCAATTTTAAGAAGCAATTTTGTGCCAACCGTGACAAGAGCTTGGAGTCTGAAATAGGCGCCGGTGGAACTTATATTTTCAATAAATGTTTTTTCTGAAAAATTCTGGCCGTTTGCTTGCGTCCCTTCAATGATGACTGAAAGAGGAAGTACGAGCCGGAGTTCAAAACGCCGATTATCCTGTTTGAGATTTGCTTTTTTATTAGACATTTTTACCTCGTAAATATTTCCTTTGTGTTAAAACAATGCTGAATTGATGGCATAGAGGGCCAACTGAAGCCGACTGTGAGTATCAAATTTGGCATAAATGCTTTTTATGTGAGATCTCACCGTATTTTTGCTGATAAACATGGCTGTCGCAATTTCATCATTGCTCTTGCCCTGGCCAATCAGTCTAAGAACCTGGAATTCTGTGGGTGTGAGCTGGTCTAGTGTTTTTTCTTTTAAATCACGTCCGACAACAGATATAATACGCTCCATTATACTGCTCATCTTATCTCTAGGCAGCCAGATTTCTCCTTTGAGTACGATGCGGACAGATTCAACGAGCTGATTAGACGAGTCATTGAGATCGAAATAGCCTCTTACGCCGGCATTCATCAAACTCACGACTTCTTCATGGGAAGGGATGTTTCCGATCAGCATCAACTGCGATTTTGACCGCTCATCAAATAAGTCTCGGATGGCTTTACAAATTTCACGGATATTGGGCAGAGGTTCGGTATTGGCAAAAAGAATAATCTGCGGTTTGAGACCTTTGATGGATTCAATAAAGACGTCAATCGTGCTTTTTTCAATATTGACCACTTCCAGGTCTGTAGCAGGCTCAAGGGCTTTGAGTATACCTGAAAGGATCAAGTCTGATGTGCAATAAATAAGAATACTGACTTTTTTTTCTTCCGAAGCCGGAGTTTTCTTTTTTGTCATGGATTACACTTCTCTTTTATCCTGTTGAAAATAGTAAAATTCCATAAGGGTCAATTTTAAATTATGTTATATAATCGGATTTTCCTTGTCAAGCGCATATCCACTCCAAGGATCCCCATTTCTGTGATTTCAGGGACGAGTTCTCCGTGAACTCGCAAGTCGATTAGAAATCACGTTTCGTCATCTTCTGCTTGTGAGATGAAGGCGGGACCCCTCCGCGGCGCACCTCCGTCCTCACTCCTCCGTCGTTGCGCGCAGAGATACACCGCTTCGCCCTCCCTTCATCTCCTTCA
>SDBU01003528.1_pt1 | contig 19831 bp, 43 predicted proteins | sample 2277071 | NCBI WGS metagenome assembly SDBU01 (sample SAMN10397929, study PRJNA504765) | marine sediment metagenome | isolation source: marine sediment core GS08_GC12, 126 cmbsf | place: Arctic Ocean: Gakkel Ridge, Loki's castle | collected 2008
CTGTACCAGCGCATCAACACAAAAATGGTGGTGGTTGGGTCGCCGATACTGCCCATGTTGATGATACCGTTTACGTTGGTCCTGATGCACAGGTTTATGAATTCGCGCGCGTGCGTGGTTTTGCACGAATTTGCGACCATGCAAAAGTTTACGATTACGCAAGAGTCTTAGATCAAGCAATAGTGTGTGATTCTGCAAAAGTTTATGGTTGTGCATTAGTGTTCAATTGTACACGAATCTACAACCATGGAAGAGTAAAAGATAATGCATTAGTTTATGGCTATGCAAAAGTCTCAGGACAAATGACAGGAGATGCACGAGCCTATGGTTGTGCGTCTGTGAAAAAAACAATGCATGGTGATCAAAATGCAAGTTGAAATCACAAGATGTGCGTTAAAATGGGTTTTTACTATTTATTCAAATGGTAAACAAGTGGTTTTACAGTAGTAAAAGTGATGCTACTGAAGCAAGCTACACGAGTATAAAAAAGCATTTTGGTTGTTTTTTTGAGGTAGCTGCTGTCAGTGAAACTAAAAATACTTATATTTTTAATGTTACATTTTTGTAAAGAGACCAGAATGAATGCTAAACAATGTTTTTGTGGCGAACCAGCTAAACATCAATGGTATGTTTGTGCTGATGGTGTACAAAGAATTATTTGCACAAAATGCGACATAGCACTAAATGGACTAGTGCTTGATTTTATGGGTGATCCTGAAATTATTGAAAAAATGAAAAAGTACAAGGAGAAAATAAATGCTACCTAAAATTGATCCTGGAATCCTAGGTTCCGTAAAACATGAAATCAATGAATCTTGGATCGTTGAAACATTTGAAAGGATCAAGGATTATGATCCAATCATGGGTGCGATGATGATTGACATTGGAAAAAAACTTGGTCTCAGCGCCTTAGGTAAAGCGCTACTAGTTTATCGACTGCTTGAGAGTCAGACAGAAGTCGATGAGATGGAGGCACCATGATTAAAATAAAAAAAGAGATTCTTGCACAAATTCAACGATCGTCTATCGAAGATGACAGATATTTTGTAAAATTAATAAAAAGAATTAGTCCTGAAATCAAAAAAGTAATTCAGGCATTAGTTACTTTGGATATTTCGATACAAGATGCTTGTACTATTTTCTGCCACTATTGTGAAAATGGACTGGACAACTTCGTTGTCCAGGGAACTAAGACTGTAGAAAAAGTTTTCGAAGAGATTGAAAAAGACAATGAAGCATTGGCTGATTATATAACTATTTGTGATTTTAGTCAAGCTAATAAAACAGTAACATTAGTTGTTCTTTACAGGGTGTTTGAGTCAGAACTTGAAATTAGGAGCCTTGATGAATAGTTTCGCAAAAGTTATTATGGAAAGAACCTATTCTCACACCAAAAAGGACGGTGAAAAAGAAACTTGGGACGAGATAGCTTATCGTGTCACGAAACACGTTCTTCGTGCCGTGGGCATCGATATGCGTCAGAGGCACGCACAAGAGACATATAAGTTGATTTTAGAGCGTAAGCTCATTCCTGCTGGACGATATTTATATGCTGCTGGGAGACAATGGCACGCGGTTAATAATTGTTTTCTTCTTAAAGCGTATGACTCAAGGGAAGGTTGGGGAGAGCTATTGAGTAAGGCTTCTTTAGCTCTAATGTCAGGTGGAGGCGTTGGTATCAATTATTCAGATATTCGATGCGAAGGTTCACCAATCCGAAAAACAGGTGGCTCTGCTTCTGGACCAATCTCATTGATGCAAATAGTCAATGAATGTGGACGAGGAATTATGGCTGGTGGGAATCGTCGATCGGCAATATGGGCAGGATTGAATTGGCGCCATCCTGACATTCATCGTTTTATTAAAATCAAAAATTGGTCTCCTGAAATCTTGGACCTAAAAGCTAAAGATTTTTCATTCCCAGCGACTCTTGATTTCACTAATATTTCTGTGTGTTTAGATGACGAGTTCTTTGAATCTTACAATGACGATGAGCATAGTTTATATTCCCTGGCTCAAGGTGTTTATTGGACAGCAATTGAGCAAATGCTCGAGTCCGGCGAGCCAGGTTTCACTGTTGATATCGGTAAGAATTATGGGGAAGTGCTCAAGAATCCTTGCGGAGAATTATGCAGTCAAGACAGTGATGACGTTTGTTCACTTGCTTCAATTAACTTGGCTAGAGTCGAAAGTCTAAAAGAATTCAAAAAGATTATTGATCTTGGAATCGCTTTTCTGCTAGCTGGAACGGTATACTCCGATGTACCTTATTCTGATGTTGACAAAATCAGAACCAAAAATCGCCGTCTTGGCCTTGGATTAATGGGTATACATGAGTTTTTGCTTCAACGAGGAATACCATATGCAATAGACGAAGAGCTGGGCACCTGGCTCCAAGCTTATGCTAAATCAGGCAGGAACGCAAATCATTGGGCGGACGAGTGGGGATTAAGTAGGCCAGTCAAAACAAGAGCCATAGCACCAACTGGAACAACAAGCATTGTGGCTGAGACAACTAGTGGCATAGAACCGCTATATTGCGTAGCTTATAAGAGGCGCTATCTCAAAGGCTTACAACAATGTTACCAATACGTTATTGAGCCAGTGGCTAAAAGACTCATTGATTCCGGTATCAAACCAGAGAATATTCAAGATGCATATACTATTGAGCCTGAGCGACGAATTGCTTTCCAATCATGGATCCAGGGGTTCGTGGACCATTGTATTAGCTCCACAGTCAATTTGCCAGCTTGGGGTAGCGAACAAAATAACTCAAAAACAGTTAGAGGATTTGGTTCGATGCTGATGCGGTATTTGCCATCTTTACGAGGTATATGCATATATCCAGATGGCGGCAGATCCGGCCAACCTCTAGTTCCTGTATCATACTCTGAGGCATTGAAACACGAAGGATCTGAATTGATCGAAGAGTCTCAGGACATTTGCTCATTAAAAGGTGGATCTTGTGGAGATTAAATATAAACCGTTTATCAATTGGGAAAAACGAAGTAGGACATGGGATGTATATACAAAAATAAATGGTGCATGGGTTTTACAAATGAAATTTATTAACAAAGATGAAGCAGAAACATTCTTAATCGAATACGAAAGGTCATTTTCAAAAATGAATCAAAAAGATCTATTGCTAAAAGCCTACCGACTAGCTAAAAACTCTAACGATCATTCGACCAGGCTAGGTGCGTTGTTAGTTGACGATACTGATAATGTGTTAATGACGGGTGTTAATTCGATGCCTGAATCATTGGTTAATAATCTCAAGAATCATGCACGACCGCGAAAGTATAAAATTACAGAGCACGCAGAGCGCGCAGTAATTTACAATGCAGCTAAGATCGGTCTATCTACAAATTGTCTAATTATGGTCACGCCATTGATAGCTTGTTCTGATTGTGCTAGGGCTATTGTGCTTTCTGGTATCAAAAAAGTTATTACACATAAGCAAGCGTTTGATAGGCTTCCTGATCGTTGGATAGAGGAAATGGCTATTGGATTAGAGATTATAGAAAATGGTGGCATTGAGTGCATTTCTTTTAATGGCGAAATTGGAGGGGTTACTAACCTTTTGTTCGGAGAAACTTGGAGACCATGATAACTATTGTAAAACCACATTTCTATTGGCCTGAAACTACATTGAAGATGATGCCTTTTTTGATGTCGCACATTGAAAGATGCGGAAGAATTTGTTACAGATCCGAGGACAAAATAACCAATGATTCCGCTAAACGATTCGTTGAAAAAATTACCAAGAGTGGTCACCATTCTGTGCTTGAACATTTCAGTATCACTGCAATTGTGATCTGTAGTCGTGCTTGCTCGCATCAATTAGTGCGCCACAGAATTGGAAGTTATTGTCTTGCAGGTGATACAAAAGTAGTGGCTTTTATAATCGAAAAAGGACGAGGTTGTAAAAGATGGACACTTGAGCAATTATACGAATGGTCAAAAGACGTAAAACGCAAAAGTCGATTACATTTAATTCGATTACGTAGCGTAAATGAGAATGGAATTTTAGCAGCTGGTCGAATTAAAAAAATCATAAACAGTGGAGAACAAGAAGTATTTCGTATAACAACTGAATTTGGTCGAACCATTGAAGCTACATTGAAACATCGGTTCCTGACTCCTAATGGTTGGAAAGAACTAGGACAATTGAAAGTTTGGGATAAACTTGTTGGTAACGGTATAGCTGCACATAAGAATCAAGAATGGATTCTAGAAATGTACATAAAAAGGAATTTGCCTAGAAAAGAAGTGGCAAAATTAGCTGGTGTTAGTGACGCTTGCATAGGTTCCTGGATTAGATATTTTGAGCTACAGAAACCATGTGGAATGCGCGGTAACCGTAAACCTGGACACGGGAAAAAAGGAATGTTTTCTCCAGAAGCTCTGAAACTTCTTTCTGGGAGTAAAAAAGGAGAAAATAATCCTGGTTGGAAAGGTGACCAAGCAAGTCAGCAAGCTGGAAGACAACGTGCTCGGAAACATATAGAAGTTCCTGAAAATTGTGAAACATGTGGCTCTGATACTAAAATAATTCGTCACCACTATGATGAAAATGCTCTTAATAATGACCCTATAAATATTATGTTTCTCTGTGAAAAATGCCATGCGCAATTTCATATTGGACAAACTGTAATGTCAGTATTTTCTGATCGTATTCTTTTCATTGAACCAGTAGGTGTTAAACAAACTTATGATATTGAAATGGACGGTCCTAATCATAATTTTGTAGCTAACGGACTAGTAGTTCATAATTCCCAAGAATCCATGCGCTACTGTAACTATGGTAAGGATGACAGCTTAAAAGTCATTTGTCCTCCGAGCATAGGCTTAGAGCCTGGAGATTATGAAGAAGGATTTGGACTACCAATTCAACAGGAAATTTGGATTGATCAAATTGATTTATCTTATCAAGAATATTTAAGTGAACTAGCAGAGGGCGTGAGACCTGAAGATGCTAGGTACGTTTTGCCTAACGCTACCAAAACCGAATTAGCTGTGACTTTTAATGTTCGACAATGGAAGCATTTCTTCAAGATGCGTTGCGATAAGCATGCACAATGGGAGATTCGCGGTATCGCTATTTCGATCCAAGATGATTTGAAAAGTCGTTTTCCCTCAGTTTTTGGAGAAGAAGCATGAAAGTTGAAATCAAGAAAATTGGAAATAGTTGGAGTTTTTGGGTACGACACGAGGACGGTATACACTGTGGAGTTGATGCTTTTGATTCTGTAAAAAAGGCTTTTGAAGAAGGCTCAAGGAAACTTTTAGAGCTTATTAAAGAAACTTTCGACTTCGGCAACGGTCCAGTACCTGCGCATAAACACGAGAATGGTGGCGGTTGGGTCGCCGATACTGCCCATGTTGATGATACCGTTTACGTTGGTCCTGATGCAAGAGTCTATGGCTTTGCAAAAGTCTATGATCATGTTCGTATTAACGATCAGGCAACAGTATACGGTCAAGCACAATTACACAATGATGTTTGTATTTCTAATACTGCACAGATATTTAATAATGCAATAATTAGAAATAGCGTAAGTGTTAGACATCAGGCAAAAGTCTACGGACATGCACAATTATTCAATCACGTAACAATCAAGGACAAAGCAAATATTTCTGGCTATATAGTGCTTCGTGGCAGTGTAATTATCGCAAAAGATGTAAAGTTTGATTCAAATTTAAGAATCTCAGGAGATGCGGAGATTACAAAAGTATGAGGAATCCAAAACAGGCCGGCTCTAGGTTGTATGACTGTGTGCCTCAGTCTGGGCCTTGCCCAATGGAATGTAATCAATGCTACTTTAACCGAGGATATTATCGGGATACGCCGTTCATTGACGATGTGCCTGACGATGCTATAGTTCGGATGAACTGCGGCCATGATTCTAATATCAAAAGAGATTTGGTTATGGCAGCCGCAGCTTACTACAAAAACGTATTTTTCAATACCTCAATTCCAAGGTTCGACTTTCCTGGTCCTGTCGTGTTTACGGCGAATCCTAAAGAGGAGGTAGATTGGTTTAGACCTAAAGATACTGAAAACATTATGTTTATTAGGCTTCGTGTATCTAGCACGAATCTTGAGTTAATTGATCAGGCTGTTGAAGCTTGGCACAAAGTGCCAATTGTTCTGACGTTCATGAGTTACTACAGCTATGCACCAGAACTCATTGATAATTATGAGTGGAAAGTGCGCCATGTTAATAGTTATTGGTGCCCGACTCCTAGATTCATTGATTCTGTGATGGAGCGATATTCCAATAATGTTTTTGTTTGTGGGAAATGGTGTAAAGATTGTGGTAATTGTCAGTCTTTTTACAAGGAGTTTATGGATGCTAATTCTTGAACAAATTGATGCTTCGGCTGCTAGTATTCCTAGAATGACAATCAAACAAGCAGATCATTTTTGTAAATTATATAGAGCATTATATATTGTGATTTAAATGTGACATTTCCAATGGAACTTGAAGATAGGATGAATAAGCTACGTGAATTAGAAACAAGTATTGCAGATTATGAGAATGGCAAAGCTATAACGCTTAGCAAAGCACTCATAATCTTAGGAGCAATTGATGAAACATCTTTTTAGCGATAGTTCTGAGGTCAATGCACATCAGCACAAGAATGGTGGCGGTTGGGTGGCAAATTCTGCTACTGTAAATGATACTGCGTTCGTTGGCCCAGTGCACAAGTTTTAGATAATGCACGAGTCTATGCAAAAGCAAAAATTTGTGATTATGCAATTATTTCTGGTAACGCGATAATTTACGCCAATGCTCGTATAGATGGTAAAAAACATATTTGCGGGTACTCATTGGTTTACCGCACGAAACAATATGTTTTGCTTGATCTTGATACTTTTGAGTGTTATGGTCCTTTTTCTGACCCGAGTGAAATGTCGTTTTCGCCTGGAGTTAATTACAGAATCATTGAGCTGGAGAATTAAATGAGTTGAAGAATACATTTGCATACTGAAGTCAAAATCAAAGGTGTTTGGCACCATTATAGTTGCCCTAGTGTCGATGAAAATTACAATCTATTTTCTAGAATGGCGGATGTACGTAATATTGATCCAATTTCAAAACCACGTGGAATACCAGAAGATGCTACATTTCTAACTAAGTTTGCTTGTGATGATTATGTACATTCACATAGTTGGTTAAATGCCGAAGAGATTTTTATTCTTTATTCTTAGTTTGGACGTATGCCTAATGAGCAATACTATCCAGCTTTTGGGTATTTCTTTAGGAATGATTGGGATGTCTTTTGGAAATATCGTAATGGAAACAGTGACATTATTACAGAAGATGTACGTTTCATATTTTGGTTTAACAATTAAGGAGTTGTTATGAAACATAATTTTGGTTTCGGTAAAGTAAAAGCACATCGACACAAGAATGGTGGTGGTTGGGTCGCTAACACAGCTACAGTAGCTAAGACTGCCTACATTGGTCCTAATGCAAAAGTCCACGACTATGCGAAAGTGCTCGAACATGCACGGATACTAGATTTTGTAAGAGTGTATGGTGATGCGGAGGTTCGTGACTATTCACAAGTTTGGAATTTTGCACTAGTTTTTGGGGGCGCACGAGTTTATTGCCATTCGTGTATCTACGGTTCTGCGTTAATTCGCGGTTTCGCAGTAATTTGTGATAATGCTCAAGTCTATGGCTATGCCAAGGTCGATGGCTTAGTTGAGGGTCACGCACAAGTTACAGGTATCGTTGTTCCTGGTGAGGTAGTTAAGTTACTGAAATCGTAGGTCCTAGTGAGTGATTAAATGATTAAAATCAAAAAAGAAATAGTCGAACAGGTTAAACGCTCCATGTCTAAAGATTACGAATATATTCCAAAAATATTAGAAAGACTTGATACTAAAATCAGAGGAATGATAGACATATTACTGGAGTCAGGACACCGTGGTCCAAAAATGTTCGTTGCATTTTATGAGAGTTTATCAAATGGACTAGAAAATCTCGGTATTCCTAAAGAATTTGATAATTTTGAATATTGTAAAGAAATTGCAAAATATAATCCTGAGATAGCAAAGTTTATAGTTGAAATGTACGCAACAAATAATAATCAATTATGGGTTATGGTCGTTCTTTACAGATTCTTTGAGTCAGAACTTGAAGTTAGGAGTTTAAAATCATTAAACAAATTGAACGAACCATGAGTCAAAATATAGAGTACATTCCGAAAACATTAGAGAGGCTTGATCCTGAAATCAAAGACTTAATGTCCTCTGTGCTAGAATCTGGGCAGCAAAGTGCGTGTATGTCGGCTATGTTTCATATGTGTCTCGACCGAAAATGTCCTCTTAAAGAGTATGATGGTAATTACGCTAATGAGCTTGACCCTGAAGTCAAGGCTTGGATGTCAGATCGTGACGCTCGTAGATGCAATCAACTCTGGACACTAGTTATAATTTATTTGCTTTTTGAAAAATCATGATTTACAAAATACCGTTAACCCAAGGGAAATTTGCTATCGTCGATAGGGAAGATGTACTGTTTTTGGGTGCGTGGGAATGGTATTATAGTTCAAACGGTTACGCCATGCGTAAAGAAAAAATAAATAGTAAATATAAAATGATACTGATGCACCGAGTAATCTTGGAAAGAAAACTTGGGCATAGTGATTTTGAAAACACGGATCATGTTAATCAAAACAGAATAGATAATCGAAAAGATAATCTTCGCCCAGTGACGCATTCTCAAAATTGTTATAATCGTAGTAAACAATTAAACAATACTTCAGGCTACATAGGAGTAAGTTTAGATAAACGACGTGAAAAATGGCAAGCTGAAATAGGCGCAAAGGGAAAGGACATATATCTCGGACAATTTGATAGCAAAATCATGGCTGCAAGAGCCCGAGACTTAGCTGCGATCAAGTACCATGGCGAACACGCTGTTCTAAACTTTAAAAAGGAGCGACTACCAATGGTCCAATTTCTCTCACCTACTAGTATTTCGTTGTTTCAACGCGATACCCCTGGCTTCTATAAAAAGTATGTGTTACGAACGCCTAGGGAGCCTCAGACAAAACCGATGGCAAGCGGCTCGGCATTCGACGCTTTTATCAAGAGTTATTTATACGCAAGAATCATCGGAAAAAATAATCCGAAATTTGAATTGGAGGCAATTTTCGAGTCTCAAGTGGAAGAACAAAATCGTGATTGGGCTTGGGCTGCCGGGGAGCATATTTTCCGTGAGTATCAAGAGGCGGGATGTTTACAAGATTTACTCATTGAATTAGGGACTGCGATTAGTGAGCCGAGTTTTGAATTCAAAGTCCAAGAGACAATCGAAGGCGTGCCATTACTTGGTTTACCCGACTGTTTTTTCATCTCTAAGGCAGGTGCTCGCGTTATCTTGGATTGGAAAATAAATGGTTACTGCTCAACGGCTACAAAATCTCCCGCTAAAGGGTATATCAGACTGAGACCTGGTCACAAAATCCATAAAGATTGCCATTTGCTTGAATTTAAGGGGATTCTTATCAATGCGGCAATGATGTTAGAGGACGTGAACAAATCATGGGCCGATCAGTTAAGCATATACTCTTGGCTTATGGGCTCTGCTGTTGGATCAACGGACACGGTGTATTGTATCGATCAGGCGTGCGGCCCAAAAGAGAAGCTACGATTTGCTAGTCATCGACTACGTATCAGTGCTGATTATCAGCAAGATTTTATGACATTGATTCAACAGATTTGGAAACAAATCCAAGACGATCATTATTTTCTTGATTTAACGGGTCAAGAGTCGAGAGAGCGTTGTAGTAAGCTCTCGAATACGTCAGCGTTTGACTTCATGTACAATGACTCTAATTCTTGGTGGTAAAATGATTAAAGGCTTCCAAGCAAAAGACCTACCTTATCTGATACAGATCGATCCCGAGTTCCATTTCCTCGATGTGACAAAATTCATTATCAAAGTGAACCTTCCTTTTGGGTACATTGCGTATAAATATTTGAGAGGCTGTGTCCGTATCGAACAACTTCGAGTAGGATTACCTTACCGGAACCAGGGTATTGGGACTGAACTTTTGGAATCTATTAGCGATGAAAAATGTGTTGAGGTTATTGTGCATGAAGAAAATGAGTATTTCGAATGGCTTATCAAACGCGGGTTTACGGCTGTGAAGATTTTGTTCGATCATTTCCCAGACAATCGCGATGGTTATCTCTTTAGGAGAGAAATTAATGGTTAGAAATTTGAAAGTTCGAGGGAAGAGGTGCGAGATCTGTACGAATTGGAGTCAAGGGTGATTTACAAAATTCCACTAGGTCACGGTAAATTTGCACTTGTCGATAAAGACGATGTTATGTTTCTTTGCCGGTGGAATTGGCGTCTTGATAATGGTTACGCTGTCCGTGATGAGTGTGCGGGCAGCAAAAAGAAAATAATACTAATGCATCGTATAGTCTTGGAAAAGAAATTAGGACATAGTGATTTTGAAATCGCTCACCATGAAAATGGGGATAGAGCAGACAACCATAGCGATAATCTTCAAGCAACGACAACATAGGCAATTTCATAGTATACGTGAAGGAGGCACTTCTGAATATATATATATATATTGGGCTGAACAAGCTGGAAAATGGCGCGTAGAAGGAAAAAATAAACATCTAGGCCATTTTGTTATTGAAATCAACGCTGCAAGAGCTTACGATCGTGCTGCAATCGGATATTATGGTGAGTCTGCTATTTTAAATTTCCCAAGAAGTGATTACCCTTAGGATCCAAGAACCAATGAACTTGTTAAAAGATTCTAGAGTTTACCTCTGCGGAGGCATGGAGAATTGTCCGGATAACGGCGTCCAATGGAGAGCTAGGCTTAAACCTTTTTTAAGAAGTCTAGGAATCAAGATTTTTGATCCGACTGAAAAACCTATAAATATAGGATCCGAGAAGCTTGAGGATAGGAACTACCATCAATTATTAAGAAGGCATCTAGATTACGAGGCGATGGCAGAAGTTTCTAAAATCATTCGTGGCGTTGATCTTCGCATGATTGATATCGTTGATTTCTTGGTTGTTAATATTGATACTGATATCAGTACCTGTGGAACTTGGGAAGAGCTGTTTTTGGCTAATTCTCAAAAGAAGCCGATTCTAGTTTATATTAAACAAGGGAAGCATCAAGCGCCTTTTTGGCTCTTTGGAACGATACCACATCGGAATATTTTTGGTTCGTGGGACGAGACAGAAAATTATATTAGACAGATTGACAATGGTTACATTACTGATGACAGATTTTACCTTTTCAACCATTCGAGGACATGAGAATCAATGGAAATCTTAGTTTTTCATTTTTTAATTTCGTTTTTTTGTAAGAAGAATAAATAATCTTGATCTTGTTATTAAAATACTTGATTATTTTACTCTTTATATTTTGATGCCTGTTATTTGTCTCTTGGAGTTTTACTATGATTAGACGAATCAATATCTACGGTGGTAAAAGCACGTATATTTTCAGCGAGGTGATAATGTCGAGCTGGTTCAAGAGTTCGTTAAACAATTTGCGTATTTTGGGCAACGAGTTACTGTTTGGATGGACAAATTTATTAAAAAATTCTTGAGTGATGTGCCAGAAATATTTTGTGACATTTCAGATGAAGAGTTAATGAGGATTTTATGAAAGACACGATTTATTGGTTGAGGGATAATTTTCCTTCTAATACAGTGGTTCGTTGTTCGAGAATTAAAAATTGGGGAGGGATAGAGTATAAAAAAGGAAAATTTTATATTAAAATCAATTGCAATGTGCCTTATTCTTTTCGATTTGAGTCGTTGCTTCATGAATGGGCACATGCATTAGTTTGGTGTGGGCGCATACTGATCAATGGGGCATATCGTATGCTAAAATATATATAGAACATTTTATGGTTGGGGATTTGGAGAATGACTTTTGAAGAAGCGGTTCTTGGTTCATTGGTTCCTGGTTCCTGGAGATGTAATGTTAAAAATCTACGGTTTTTGTCTACTAGCTATCAGTCTTGGATTAGTGATACTTGATAAATTTCCTATGTTCTATATTTGGCCGGGTAAATTTTTTGGTAAATTATGTTGTTGGATTCACGATCATTTGATTATTTGTTCATTGGTGTTAGGTATTTGTTTCTTAGTTGTTGGATATTTACTATGATTTTTAATCAAACAGCAGAAAGTTTTTTGGAGAATTGTGGTCATTATGACGGTATCTTCTTAGATCCTTTTGATAATATAGGGTTGGAATATGAAGGGTTCATCGACAAAAGAGAAGATTACATTGATTGGTTAACTAAGCTTGTTTTAGAATGTTTCAATCATTCGGACGTAGTATGGTTATCGTTCAACCAGAAACATGATTTTGAACTCAAAGCTTCGCTTCATTGGTATCTTTCCAAGAGTCATTGGGTCGTTCAACAATTTATTTGGATCTATGGTTTTGGGCAGTATAATGCGCATGGTCACGGCTCTATGTATCGACCTATTTTGAGATTTTCTAGGCCCGGTGTTAAGTGGGACTTCGATGCTGTTCGCGTTGAGTCAGAACGTATGAAGTTAGGGGACAAGCGTGCTGCTGGTTTGAAAATTCCTGGTGATGTTCTCGATTTTCCTAGGATCACTTGTGGTAGTGAACGTAGGTCATTTCATCCCACACAACATCCAGAGGCATTGATGGAGTTTATCTACAAAGTGACTCCAGGAAATTTGTTTCTTGACCTTTTTGGCGGTAGTGGAACTAGCCTTATTGTTTGTAATAGGCTTGGGTACAATATCGATATCATTGATATTAGTCCTTTTTATTGTGCCAAGATGAGGGAATTATGATTAAGAGAATACCGCTAGGCAGCGGTAATTTTAATTTGGATTATGGTACATTGACATGTAAGTGTAGGTGTGGAAAAACAATTACATTATGGGACAAAACTAAATTTTGTGAGAATTGATATTTTATTTGTTAAAATTCTTGGGGAAGCTATGAATCTAATTGACAGAAAAGATCTAAATAAATTAGGTAGCGATGAAGAAGATTCTTGAGCCAGGAACCAGTGACTTCAAAGGAGAAGCTATGAAAATTGAACAAATTATTTGGTTAGACTCTAGAAGTGAAGATGCTTGGACAATTGATATTGATATGAAAACTTGTGAAATTCAAAGTGTTGGTTATGTAGTTAAAGAAACTAAGGACTTATTGTGTATTGTCGGGTCAGTAGATAATCTAACCGGGCAATATGCTGGAATATTGTATATTCCCAAAGTTTGTATTACTTCCAGGAGAATTTTATGATACTATACCAAAGGAACCAATTGCAATAATTCTAGAATGAATGTAAAGGAATTAGTTGTTGGCCAGGAATTACTGAGAAAATTGAGGGTATAACATCTCGTCCAGCTAAATTCTAGAGAAAAACTACCAAGAGGCATCGACACATGAAAATTGAACAAGTATACTGGGTGGATTCTAGGAGTCATGACAAATGGACTCAAAAAGATGAGATTGATTTAGAAGTTTCTGTAATTAGATTCGTTGCAGCCGAGAATGAAAATGTTTTGTGTGTTGTATCGTCGATAGACGAAAGTACAGATCAAGTGTTAGGAATACTTTGTATCCCTAAAGTATCAGTTATTTCAAGAGAGATTTTAGAATCGTGAAACATAATTTTGGAAATGGTCCAGTAGCACCCTAATGGTGGTGGTTGGGTCGCTGATACTGCTCATGTTAGTGGAGAAGTTTTTGATCAGGCGTATGTCGGTGATTACGCACAAAAGTCGGCGAACATGCACAAGTGTATGATTTTGCAATAGTATTTATGTCCGGAGGTTACGTTGATCGTATAATAGTTGATAAAATTTACCTAAGAACCAATGATTTTAGAGTCATTGGGATCAAAATTGGGCGAAAATGGTGATTATATACACCAATATGGGTGGTTCAATGGGCCTCTAAGTAGGGCACCACATTATTGTGGCCACGGTCAGCGCTAGACCACTTTTGAGCGGTTTGGGCCTAGCTCAATTTAACTAGTAATTGACCTAAGTCGTTATGCTACAGGATTCTTTCCGGGTGGCGAGGACACCCAATAGTGTTAGTCAAGATGGGTGGCACTTCTTTTGGCCGGATAACCGGGAGTGGATTGTGCCGGCTCGGAAAGGTGCCGATCGGGATAGGCGCTTGGCGACTTCTGGGAGGTTTGGGCAAGATGTAGGACGTCATTTGTTGGTGGACAAATGTCTCCATTTCCGGGTGGCTCGGTTCCTCGGGGGTAACGGTACTCGTTACAGGTGCCCACCAACCACGTGTAGATTAGGTAAGCTAGGTAAGTTGAAATGGCAATCGAAAGAGTAGTGAATAAATCCAAGTGGGGTGTGCGAAAACGTAAGTCCTTATGCTACCTTCTCTTACTACTTACTACTTTACTACTATTCTATTTAGTATATAGAGAATAATAGAGTATAAATACCTGTACATTGGACTTGGGTGAAAAGAAGTAGTATTTGTAATCCTGTATCCGTTGATCGGCCGCCACGCCACGATGACCCAAACAGCAACGACAACAGCCCTGGCGCTCACCGTAGTGAGCGCCGATCTCTGGTAAGCGTGGTAAGACGTTGGGGGGGGGAGTCACCTTAGGCGTCGATCCCTGGTGCACTTTGAAATGGGCAAAAAACGATCCCCGTTTAGTGTTGTTACGGTCATTAGTGTAGTCACGTTGAGTGTAGTCATATTGATTCATTGATTCATTGATTCATTGATTCACTGGTGCTGGAGTCGATGTGCAAAAATTTATCGCTATGGTAGTGCGTGAAGAATTGATTTTACTATATTCATTATATTCATTATATTCACTAATGATTCTAGGATCATTGGTCCCAAAATCATATCAAAATAATAATTTGACAATTGTCGAAAATGTGGTATACTTACATGGAAGACAATTTAGTTTTGATATGATTTTGGGAGGGTGACATGAAGTACACTTTGACAGAGAAAAGGATACTCTTCCGCGGCCGTGAGTTATTCCAGATTCGACGATCCGACGGTGTTTTGGGTGGATATGTTGAGTCTGAGAAGAATCTTTCCCAATACAGCGGGTGCTGGGTGTTCCTTGGTGGTAGAGTGTTTGGCGACGCTATTATCTCGGGTAACGCTGAGGTTTTCGGCGTAGTCTACGGTACTGCCGAAGTGAGCGGCAATTCTGTTATCGGAGAGAATGCAAGTGTCCCGTCTGGCGTACATCACAATGTCGAGATAATTTGATATGTCAATTCTGGTTTTGATATTCGTTTTTCTCGCAATACTGTGGGCGCCTTGTCGGGTGTTTGCAATAGTGTTAGCTCTGCTAACACTATTGTATTTCTGCCCGTTTATCGTTGTGTCCGGTATCGTTGGAGCGGTTGTAATCAAAAAATATTTTGGGGACAAAATATGAGAAGCGATCAGCTTATAGGCTTGCCTGTAGACAATCGTTACCAGGTAAGCGAACGGTTGGCTACTATACCGGTACGTTCAATGATGAATATCTGTTGGTTCGGTATGCGTTGACCGACGGCCGTCACACTGACGAGTTTCTGCAAGCAGAACAATTCCCTGGCAGCGGCCCAATGTTCTTCCTTGGGTTGGATGGTCAAAAGTTTACTTGGACCCAAGAGGATATAGACAATGCGAGTGGGTGACGAAGCTAGACACTGTGCCGCGGCAATCAAAGCATTGGCTTTGCGTGTAGTGGCCCTTGCTGCGGCTTGACTAGCAGATAGTGATCTAGGCTAACACCCAAGAGGATATAGACAATGCAACAGGACGATAAGGTTCGAGTGTATGGGGAGCCGCAGACGGATAGTTTTTATCAAGGTGTCGCTACGTGCATCAAACATATTAGCGGAAACCGTTGGATCGTTCGGTTTGATTTCGGCCGCATTGTTACACGTTTGGTTCTTGATAAGCGTGTAGAGTTACCTTTCGATGAGAATTTCCCTTCTCAAGAGGATTTATGTTGACAACGGCGAAAACGTAACCTATACTTGAGATAGGAGGAAACACAATGAGCATTCTTTACCTTTTCGCTTTTGCAATCATCGGGTGGGCAATGTACCAGAGCTATTTTGAGGGGAGGGTGTGGTGATACTCTTTTTCGCTCTAGCCTGTTGCTTTGTCCCGTCCTTGTGGTACGTGTTCCTTGTGTTGGTGTTGTTCTTTTTTGCAACTGTAGCGCCTGGTACTTTCGTCTGGGTCTTGGCAACAGGTATCGGTGGTGCAATCATCATCAAAGCACTAGAGGATTGAACAATGGTTCTCAAATTGTCTGGCTGTCGTGTTCTTATGTTTGATGGTGACAATTTCGCGGGGTTCTTTTACCTTTGCAAAGATGGCGTTGACTTTCGTCCGGGTGTTGTCCACCCGATCAATCCAGACTTTGATACCTGGTATCAAGCTTTTCGCATGTTGGGGGTATGATGCAATGGTATGTTTTTTCGATGATTGTCAAGTCGCAATAGATACGGCAAAGAGTCAAGCGCGGCATGACAATGTTTTGTATGTGGTGTGGCGCGTTGGGACTTTTTTCACTTCTTTGCCAGAAAATGTTACGCCACCCTCTTTGCCGGGTGCTGTAACACGGGCTTTTGCTTCCTATGATTCTGATGGTCTGGTACAGACTCCTTTTGACAATCTGGGGGTATGATGCAAACGACAAAGATTCATTTCAAGAATCATGGCATTGAGCTCTTGGTTGATCGTGTGGAGAAAACAGCATTTTTGATGGACTACGAAAATGTGGAACATCTTGGGGCGTTTGACGTAGCCTCCGGTTTCCTTCGGTGGCATGGTCTTGCGTGCCGGAGCGATGTGCCGACTGAGATCATTGATACCGTTCGGTCGATGCTTTTAATCAAAAAATGAGAGGGTTTGACGTAGGACGCAAAGGATTTTTTTGGCGGGATGATTTACCCTAGAGGGCTGGAACATGACGTATCAAGACTTGCTTGACCAGTTGTTGCAGTTGACAACGGTTCAATGGCATCAAGAGATAGTCATCGAAGCGCGTCCTTCGGATGGGGAATCCTTGGCGGTTGTTAGTGAATCTCTTGTCACCGGTATTGTTGTTTTGTACCCAAAGGATCAAAAATGAGATATCAAGATTTGTTGGAGGCGATTGAGAGAATGAGTCTGGAGCAACGGAAACAATACGTCAAGGTTAAACACTATACACAAGTTGAGTCGCATTTTGTTTCTGGATTGACTACGCTCGACTGTATCGGCGGATCAGAAGCACGTGGTCAGGTTGTCCTTGAGTTTGTACCGTGATCTTTTGTCTGGAACATCGAAACGGTGGATGGACTAGGTTCGACGGCAATCTGTTGGACCATTACACACCTAAGAGGCATGTTTCCGTACTTGTTGTTTGCAAGGACTGCTTCCATTGGGCAATTAAACGTGGGAACCCTAGAATCGTGGAGCCATGCCGATGTTTGTCCGACCAGACTTCCAAACCAAAACAGAGTTAAGACAGGCTGTGAAGCGAGGCGATGTCGTGAATGTTTGGTCCGATGTTCTTATACCTTGTCCGGTGGGTGGGGAACTGATTTCGGTATCGGGCCCGCGGTCTGTGGTATTGGGCAGAAGTATGTGCGGTAGTCCTAATGACGCACATTTTTGGTCCGCTTGGGTCTTGTGGAAACGTGGAAAGATTGTCCTTGTGAGATAGCACATTTGGGTTTGCACTATGCAAACGTCTACTGTAGTGGAAGGGTGGTTAGCGTGAAGCGTGACTAAACACCACGATGGTCGTCCCGAAAGCGTTACACCGGGACTCACGACCCGGCGGGACACTTCCTGTCACTTGTTTCTGTAGAAAGGTGGTATTATGTCACTTGCGTCGAATGCAACGGATCAACAGGTTGGTAAGGTTATCGAGGTTTTTTTTGTCGAAAGCGCCTGAGGTAGCTTCGCAGGCTGTGGAGTATTACAGGGTCGTAGACTCCGTGTGGCTTGGGGTCTTTTTGGCGGCTGGAGTGTTTTCGACAGTCCTATTCTTTCGGTGTTTATCGCTGTGGAGAGTGTTTGGTGCAGATAAGTACGTGGTACTTATGTTCACTGCTGGTTGGGGTGTTGTTTTATGCCTCATCGGCGTTGCAGCGTGTACCGACGATCTTGTTAAGCTGAACACTGCGCCGGACTATTATGCTGCCGAGTGTTTGGCCAAACTACTCAGGAGGTAGCGTCAATGTACGTTTTTCCAAACTTCAAGACGAAAAAAGCACTCAAGGAGGCTGTTAGGGATGGAGGAATAAGTGTAGCAGTTTTCCAGCCTGGACCGTTTGGTTCTGGTAATGTAGAGAATGGTACGTTTGCCGTCGAGGGGCCGCATTCTCCAGAACCGCATCGGTGGTACGCTCAGGTACTTGTTATTGAGGGAAAAGTTGTCGAGGTAGCTTGACTCTTGACCCATTGTGTTGTATGCTTCATTAGTCTTTTCACTTTTCACTATTTTTGGAGGGTTTGCTTATGGCGACCAACTGTACAAAGCTGGTTTTGGTTGACGATCTTGTGATGGAAAACAATGTGCGAACTGACGAGTGTATGCACGTCCCTGCAATGGTCGCATCATTGCGTATCCACGGGTTCCTGTCGAACCATCCTCTCTGTGTGTCCGAAAAGGCGGGCGGCAAACTTCTCGTGCTTGCGGGCAATCGGCGTGCCTCAGGCGTTATCTGGTTGCGGGACAATGATCCGGAAGCGTATCGAGTCGCGGTTATCAACGGCAAGATTCCAGCCGTCGTTCACAAGGGCTTGTCGTCGGAGGAAGAGATTGGGCTACGGATCGACCATAGTCCCAGCATGGACCGCGTGCCGCTTGACCCCTGGAGTCTTTTCCTTGCAATCAAGCAGTTGGATTCGGCCGGTTTCGATACACAAGACCGTATCGCTGTCAAGCTGGGGTTAGTCAAAGAGTCTGGCAAAAAGGCCGGGCAACCTCGCCGCGAGTTTGTCCAGGTTCGCGTCAATCTGGCGCGCCTGCCCCAGTTCGTGCAAGAGGAGTTTCGCAAGTTGACGTTGGACAAGGACTCGACACCGATTCGGTGGAGTATGATTTCTGGTTTGTATAAGGTGTTCAACGATGAATATCTTACGCACGATGATGGCAAAGGTCCGCTGTTTACTGCGGCGTGGAAAAAGTGCATGACGCCGGAAGAGGTTTCGGATTCTTCTGAGGACGAAGCGAGGGAGTTGACTCCGGCAGAAGCGGTCAAGCGGTCGCAAGCGGCCAACAGCAAAGGACTGAAGCAAGCATTTCTCGTCGTGACGCGGCAAGCGGCTGGCAATCTTGCAGAGATTGACGCTGCAATTACTGAGGGTGAGGCTGCCATAGTGATTCTGCAAGCAGTACGCGAGTATCTGGGAGAGAGTGACTACGCGCTTCTGCTCACAGACTCACAGAAGCAAAGGGACGCGAGGCTTGAGCAAGAGCAGAAGGATGCCCAGAAGGATACGGTTGAATCGTAGCGTCCGATAGGTGTCGGTATGTACTCCAATGTAGTACATATTGCTACATCTTTGAGCTAGCTTAGTCTAATTAGACTGGGCTAGCTTTTCTCTTGCGCGTATCGATTGCAGTTAGAGGTAGATTGTCGAACAATTGCTTTATTTTTTGAGCCAATGAGCCAATGAGCCAATGAGCCAATGAGCTAAGCTACACAATAGTCTACACAGTCGAGCCTACGGCCTACGGCCTACGGCCTACGGCCTACGGCCTACGGCCTACGGCCTACGGCCTACGGCCTACGGCCTACGGCCTACGGCCTACGGCCTACGG
>SDBU01003529.1_pt1 | contig 19827 bp, 16 predicted proteins | sample 2277071 | NCBI WGS metagenome assembly SDBU01 (sample SAMN10397929, study PRJNA504765) | marine sediment metagenome | isolation source: marine sediment core GS08_GC12, 126 cmbsf | place: Arctic Ocean: Gakkel Ridge, Loki's castle | collected 2008
CTATGATACCTGAAGGGTTGCTGAATTGAGGGTACAATATCTGCTAGGGCAGCAAGATGGAAGACCCAATCAGCACCCTCAAAGAAGGGTTTTATCTCTCCATAGTTTGCAACATCTACCTGATGAACGGTAAGCCACTGGTTATCCTTGACTAGCTCCAGATTTTCCATTCTGCCGGTGGAGAAGTTATCCAGAACTATCACTTTGTGACCATCGTCAAGCAGGCGCTCCACTAGGTGACTGCCGATAAAGCCAGCCCCTCCCGTGACCATAACTTGTTTGGTAGGATTCATTTAGCTTTTCCCCCGTACCAAGTCATCTTATCAATCTTGAACTCACCACTCGGTTTAGCCATCCTTCCCCAATCTTCTAGCGTTTCTGGTGGCTTGAAGCCGCTTTCGACACAAATATTATAAAGCTTTGAGCCTGGAAATGGTCTAAAAATGGACGGGCCTAGGATATACGAAGGATTGTTTTTTTCTCTAAATATATTCTTGAGATGCTCCATCAGGTCTAATGTGGCTTTTGTTTCCTCGGGGGTTTCAGTTGGTAGATAAGTCATGAAGCAACTTGCTGTCATCAAACCGTTATCGGCAAAAAAATGGGCGCACTCTATGGTATCCTCAACAGTTATGCCCTTTTTTAGCAATTTGAGCAACCTATTACTACCTGATTCACCAGAACCACCAGTCCAAATTAAGCCTGCCCTCTTTGCACTTAAAATCAAGTCCTTGTTTCTGAGAATGTCAGCAATATGGCCACCTCCACCCCATTCAAACTTAAGGTTCCTTTTCAGAATCCCTTCCACGAATGAGGCAAAATAATTTGGATTGATAAAGAATGCCTCATCAGGAAAATTGATGGTGCGAACCTGATATTTATGGATTAACTGCTCTATCTCATCCAAAATAGATTCGACCGGTCTGGCACGATGTATTCTTGTGTGTTTGACAATCGAATTTATACAAAAGGTGCAACCCCTGGGACATCCCCTAGTCGCTAAAAAACTCAGCGAAGGATGCTTGAAATCAACACGCATCACTCGCCAGTTCATGTAGTTTCGCATGTCAAGCAACTCATACTCCCATGGCCCAGCGTCATCAAACCGAGCTGGCTTTCCCATGGGATTCAGTACTGTGGTGCCATTATCCTTGAACCCCAGGCCGGCTATATCATAAAAATTGTAGTCTTTGTTTTCCAGGCAAGTCGTTAAACTGGTTAGGACATCCTCTCCATCTCCAGAGATTATGAAATCGATAGAATCCTCTTGCAAACACTGTTCTGGAAATAATGTGGGATGAACCCCACCCCAAACGATAAATTTATCAGGGTATAGTTTCTTAATCTGTCGACTAAGCCGCAAAGAAACACTAATTTGCGCTGTCATCACCGAGAATCCGATTAGACGAGCAAAACCGGCTTCTCTAAGAATTTCGGACTCTTCAGAAAAGCCGTCCATTAATCGAACTTTTTTGCCTTCTTTTACCAGCTTAGTCCCCAGAACCACCAGAGGCCATGGTAATGTTGGGTCCGACCAGCCCAGATTTAAAATCAACACATCATATTGTGTTTTCTCTTTCCTTCTGGCAAAAAGGCTTCGGATATTCCGGTAAATCTTATCTTGAGTCTGTAGTAACTCGTCGCTGCGGGGGTCATCACGGTTTAGCATTTGTGCACCGCGATTATAATTATCAAGTGCCTCATCATAATTCTGAATGTATTCATTTACCATACCGATTTCATTACATATATTCATTGCCAATTTTTTGAGCGATAGAACCTCTCCAGACTTTGACATGCTAATATGGAATTTCTTACCACTTGGTATCCTATTTATCATATTTTCAACTTCTGCCAGAAGAGGCTTTAATTTATTAATATCTTTATCTTCTATTAATTGACTGTAGGTATTCCAGACCTGACGAATGCCGCTTCTTGCTCGAGGAATATATTTTAACCAAGTTTGGAAATATTTATTTATGCGAGGATCTTCATCTTGTGGATATCCCTGGTACCGTAGCCCAGGTTTGAAATAAAAGTGCACGGCTCTAAACAGCCCCCGCCCATAAACTTTCAAAGAATGTGAGACAGACACCTGTCACACCTCCTGCAGTTAATTTTTTCAATACTTCCAATCCCTGATATTGACGGCTTTATCATCTGCTAATCTTCCGGGTCATTTTCAAGCCTTCAACAGTATTTATATCCCAACCCTCAAAAATATCCGCAATCTTTATGTAAGGCTTGAAGTCGATAAAGCCAGCCCCGCCGGTGACGATGACCCGTTCAGGAGAATTCATTTAGCCTCCTCCACCGTACCAGGTTATATTATCAAGTTTGAAATGACCAGCACACATATTATCAATCCTCTCGCCCGCTCGAATACACGAAATCCAGTCGTTTACGCAGCTTCTGTAATTGTTCGCCATTCCGTGTAATAAATGCTGGGCTTGCATGCTTGGCTAGATACTCCGCTAGGTAATAAGCCTCTTTGGGTATTCGGGGCATCTCGGTTATACAGCGAACAAGCAAGTCCCACATGATGTCTCCATCTTCATCAAGCCGAACGATATCCATAGCTTCTAATAGGGTCTGACAATCCAAAACCTTGTCTTTTGTAAGTTGGTACCGAAATGATAACTTCTCTTTGCTAGTCGTTGGTGCTGATGCTTGTTTCTGAGCCAATATTTCGGCGAAGTTTCGTGGAGCCTGTAGCATTACAAAAGCAGGATTAAACACTTGAAGCCGAGTAACCCAGTTTGAGGGTAATAGTAGGCTGTAAAGGCTTTCGCCATCTTGTAAGTTGTCTAAGGGTTGAGCAAAGTAATTCAAAGAATAAAACCATTGGCAATCCTGCTCTCTAAGCCACTGCATCCAGAAATCTACCCATTCATTAGGCATTTCCCCCAATGACCCAGTGTTGATAACCGAATCTAAAGATAAACCAGAAATAGCACTAACAAAAGCAATTGGGCATAATATAACATCATATTGAGATACCACTTCGGAACTTAACTTTGTAGAGTTAGTGACATATAGGAGTTTCAAATCATCAAAATTAACTCGCAAAAACACTTCTGCAAAGAATAGAGATTCAGGTAAGTCAATGATGATATAACACGAGGGGCGAAAGATTGGGTTCTGCAACCAAAGCCGTGCAGTATCTCCATAACCACCACCAATTTCGCAGATAATATTAGGCTCCTTGATATACGTTAAACACTGCAAGACATATCTTAGGTGATAGAAAAAAATGTTACTAACCAAGCGCCCACGATATTTGAGGAGTGTCTCTGGATTAGAATATGGCGAGTCCCCTAATTGGTCAATCACACTGGAAAAATGTGGAAACTCATATTTCAGTCTATCTTCATAGAGCGTGAGGTAAGGCTGCCAATTGACACTTCGATGCCGATGGTCAAACCCACATTGGCTCTGCCCATATAAAATGACGTCGTCGGCATGCTTTAATCCCATAATAGCTTTACGCATTCTGTCAGTATATGTTGCCCAACGGTCGCCTAGATGTATTTCGTGGGTTTTAGATACGGTAACTAATTTCTCAAAGTGTTGCTGGGCTTCATCAACAATAGCACACCCTCTTGCGGCGGGATACCGAAGTCCTTTGTACTTGCTTGGTGTATTATGATTTCTATATATGTGAGTAGAAATAGTCCTTATGATGAACTTAGGCAGAATACTTTTTGCAATTTGTTTAAGGTGGCTTACAATAAACCCCACCCCACCAGTGACCAGACATCGTGCCGAATTACTTCGCATGTTCAATTGTCTCCACTGCAGGTCCCAGGTACTCCGTGTTCCAGGCTAGTCGCGGACGGAGTGCACCAGCCCAACCGCCATGAAACTCTTTGCGCATTTCGCCGGTATCATGAACGTGGAATGACACCGCACGGTCCTCATGAATCTGAGGCTCCGATACGCCTCTGCCCACGATGGCGGTTATACTGTATAGTCCGTCGTTCAGAAAGTTGCCGGGAATACGGCAAACGGATTGAAAGAGACCTACCGGATGAGGACGTCCGTACCAAGAATCTTCGGTTAAGGAGATGGACTTGTGATTACTTGATGCGAAAACTAATGTATCCATCTGATCCTTTAAGTGGATGGCTGGGAAGGGTAATGCCCCCTCCCGTAGGTTCCAATACAATATCTGAATGCTCACTTCTTTGGAGATGCCCACATCCGCGGTGGGGCCATCAATGCCGTCCTGAAGAATCCGTACTGCATGCAGACGGACGATGTCATTCCCCGGCGCCGTCGCTGGGTCGGGCCAGACTACCTCGCCACCAGCCGAGCGTATCGTTGCCAGGTAGTGCTGGACAACCTCGGCAGCCTGGCCATCCATTACTACCTTCCCGGCGTCTAACAGAATTGCCCGCTGGCAGAGGTTGATGATACTGCTCATGTTGTGTGATACGAAGAGCACAGTTCTGCCACCCCGTACCACATTTCCCATCTTCCCCAGGCATCTCTTCTGAAACTCTATATCTCCCACCGCTAGTACCTCGTCTATCAGCAGTATCTCCGGCTCCATGTGGGCAGCTACTGCGAAAGCAAGGCGCACCTGCATGCCAGTAGAGTAGCGCTTTAACGGTGTATCAACAAATTTCTGCACCTCGGCAAATTCGACTATATCATCAAACCTACGGTCAATTTCCTTCTTTTTCATTCCCAGGACAGCGCCATTCAGATAAATGTTCTCCCGTCCAGTCAACTCCGGGTGGAAGCCAGTGCCCACTTCCAAAAGCGAACCAACCCGGCCATGAATTTCGGCATACCCCTCCGTGGGCTCAGTAATACGGGAGAGAACCTTAAGAAGGGTGGTCTTGCCGGCTCCGTTGCGGCCAATAATCCCCATCGCTTCGCCTTGCTTTACTTGAAAGGAAACATCCTTAAGTGCCCAGAGATACTCGGAATCTGGATTTTGAGATTTGGCTCCCGGCTCGGCAGTGGTGGAGTGAAAGCGGCGGAAAGGCGCTGAGAAAGCATTTACCAGGCTCTCTCGCAGATTCCCATAACCTACAAATTGACCCATACGATAAAGCTTACCTAGATTCTCCGCTCGAATGGCAATATCGCTCATTGCTGATACCTCATAGCTCATGACTTTTAATTGATTTCACGAGGGCATCTAGCATTTTTACTATTTCTTTACCCTTTTCCTCTAACTCCATAAGCTTATTTCCAGTTATCCTACTCTTGCTTCAAAAATATTTCAAATAAAGCTATAGTCTCATACAACCATCCCCTGCAATGTAAAAAAACTGTCTCATATCACATCAGCAAAGGTCTTCTCATTATGTCGGAAGTAAAACGCTCCTGAAATCAATACCACTATTGCGATTGTAGCTGAGATAGCTATCAAAGAACCGGGCGGCTCTGTGCCTAAAAGAGTCCAGCGAAAGCCCTCAATTACACCAGCCATGGGATTTAGCCCGTAGATTGCCTGGTATTGCTCCGGCAGGAGGCTCGATGAATAAACTACTGGCGAGGCAAAAAGCCAGAATTGAATCAGGAACGGTATTACATAGCGAACATCGCGGTATTTCACATTTATCGCTGAGAGCCATAAACCCACTCCTAAAGCGGTTATCAGTGCCAGAATGATAAATGCTGGCAGCCAGAGCACTTGCACAATTGGAGGATAGCCATAATAAAACATCATGCCAATCAAAAGGGTAAAGGCGATGGCAAAGTCAACCAGAGGGGAGAGAATACCGGAAAGAGGCATAACCAGCCTGGGGAAATATACTTTCCGGACTAGATTGGCATCCTGAACCATGCTCATGCTTGACCGGGTTATGCCCTCGGCAAACAATGTCCAGGGGAGTAATGCCGCGTAATTGAACAGTGGATAAGGGATTCCTTCTGAAGGAACTTTCGCCAGATTGCCAAAGAAGATAGTAAAGACTACCATCATGAAGAAAGGCTGGATAATTGCCCAGGCAAACCCTAGCGCTGTCTGCTTGTAGCGCACCTTGATCTCCCGCCAGGTGAGGAAATACAATAGTTCGCGATAGGTCCACAAATCCTTCAGGTTAATCGGTATCCAACCCCGTGAGGGACGGATGACCAGAGTGGGTGCTGAATTTATATTTATTCCTTGCTTTGAGCTATCCACCTCTATTCCTTAGTCGCCACTCTGTATACCGCTTTATAGTTTCCCCCAGCCCTCGTTCGGTACCCGGTTCCATCAGGGCTGCCTATCAGGCTTGATAGTACTCTAGTTTATTCTACCATCAAACCCAGTGAGTTCACCAATTACCGCTATAAGCTTCCTTTAAGCCATATTAAGCAGGGTTGCATCTCATACAATGGCTAATGCTATATTTAGTATAAGTCGTGATATTATAAATCGTGAATGGACATCTGTCAAGGTATTGTGCCAATGTGTGCCACTTGACAATGTAAACTTTTACGAAACTTTCTATCACTTTTAGATGTCTCTAACTTCCTAAGATTCAGGTGGCCTTCCTCAGTGATAAACCCCTTTCATTTGTAGGAAAAAGTACAGGTGCCATATTACTTTAGCTATGACACCCGTCTTACGCTGGGAGAATCGTATTCCGAAGAGAAGTATATGATACTTAGCCCTGCTGATAGATTACTACATACAGAGGTTTTACCCTGCCGACTTTGAAAGGTTGGAGCATGACCCTTCTATAGATAAGCTGTATTTCAATGGTGGGCTGGATATCCGGTATATTCACCCCTTAGCTCGAGCCCCCTAATGCTATCCAAGCACTTTACCCACTTAAAACGGGTATTAGTTCCATCATTATCCTCTCACAATATCTATCCCAGGTATAATTAGACAAATCATTTTTTTCTGTTATCTCCGTGGTTAGTGCCTTTCCCATGACTTCAGCCAAGTCATCTACAGTAGGGCTCGCCACAAAAATGTGCCTGTTCTCTCTCAGAGGCTGGTCAACTTCCATGTCACTTGACCAGACCACTTTTTTCTGGAGGGCTAATGCTTCATAAGGGGCTATAGCCGAGGTTAGCCAGTCAGGGTGGGCGAAAACATCACAGCCAGCGTAGTAATCCCATAATTCCTCCTCCTTAATAAAGCCGACGAATTTCACTTTGGCTTCAATACCCAGTTGGAATGCGAGATTTTTAAGTTTTTGCTCTTCTGGTCCAGTTCCACCAATAACCAGAACCGCATCTTCAAAGTTATCACTGATTTGTTTGAAAGCCTCTATCAGTAAGTCCACCCTCTTCGTAGGTATCAGTCTATTCACATTTAATATTACCTTCTTATTGGGTAGCCCTAGTTTTTCTTTAATATCTTGCTTGGGTTTATAGCTGAGGATTTCGGCGGGAAAACCGCCTCTAACAACAACCGCTTCCTTGCCATAGAGCTTATTGACTTCCCATTTTATCGGGTTTGAGAGAACAAATATTTTTCTAGCCTTCCTGACTGCGATATACTCGGCAATGCCAGCGAACTCAGTTAATATCCTCCTTATGGGATTCGCTTTCGGGCGCTTCTCGGGGATGAACTCATGATGTCCTGTGGTAGATTTTCTTATTTCATTAAACGCTTTTCTGTAGATAAGTGACCATGACCGTAAGCCCCAAGCCCACCATGAGATTGTCTCATGAATGTGCGTTACATAGGAGAAGGGGGTAAACAATGTGGCAAAATATAAATAGACACATTCAAAGGAAGACCGTGAAATAATGATGCTCGGATTTATTTCTCTTATTTTCTTCCTCAATGCTAGTGTTGTCCGTACAAAGTTCATAACCCTAATTGGAAGTGAATTAGAAGATGAACTCTTACCGACTAGTTGAATATCCGCCTTATATGTTTCATTAAATAATCCCTCCTTCTTAAAGCTATCAGTTAATATATATGTCCTGGCGCCTTTTCTCTCAAAGTATTTTACTTCTTCAACTGTTACTCTTTCTGACCCACCGGGACTAGTAAGATTGCCATGGAAAAAAGCAATCCTTTTATTCTCAAGATTATAAGTATCCATTTTCAATCACGAGCTATAAATTCCCCGATGTAATCAACTATTGCTTGTCTTCCTTCTCCAATTCCGTGGTGATTCCCGAAAAGGAAAGAATTGCGCATAACGAGCCTTGAATTCGGCAAGTCTCCCATCTTACGATAGGGGAAATGTCTCATCGCTGGTTGCTCATCGATATTCCCTGCCATAATAGGTCTTGTCTCTACTCCTTTACTTTCAAGAAAGTCCACCAATTCTCTTCTGGTAAAAGGCGCCGCCGGATTAACTGTCATAGGATAGCTAAACCATACATGTTTTGTCCCCTCTCTTTCTTCGTGTAACCAGAGGTAATCCGAATACTTTTTCAGGTTCTCTGCCCAAAACCGGGCATTTTCTCGTCGTATCCCTATGAATTTATCCAGTTTCTTGATCTGATGTATGCCGAAGGCACCTTGAATTTCGGTAGGTCTAAAGTTATACCCAGTATTAATGAAAAGGAACCTGGGGTCTATGTCTTTATATCTTTTAGCAATCTCATCTTTAGCCTTTAAGTCCCGAATCCACCCAAAAACCCTCAGCGTCCTGGCTAACTCGGCATATTCGTCGTTATTCGTTATCACCATACCACCTTCTATTGTGCTTATATGATGAGTAAAGAAAAAACTAAAGGTCGCCAGGTCTCCAAAGCTGCCTACTTTCTGCCCCTTGAATTCCGCCCCATGAGCTTCACAGGCATCTTCTATGACAGACAAGTTATTTCTCCTCGCTATCTCCATAATTCCTGACATATTGCAGGGATTCCCCAGTAGATGGACCAGCATTATCGCCTTTGTCTTGTTTGTTATAGCCTTTTCTACCTGTTCCACATTGAGATTGAAAGTTTCTAGATCCACATCAACTAGAACCGGCACAGCGCCACAATTGATAATAGGGAACACCGTTGTTATCCAAGTTACTGCGGGAGTTATAATTTCATCCCCCGGCTTAATCGGGTTCTGGATAAGTGGATTTGTTAAAATAGATAGCGCCAAAAGATTTGCGCTGGAACCCGAGTTCACCATAATCGCATGACGCACCCCTATATATCTGGCAAACATCGCTTCAAATTCCTTTACCTTTTTCCCCATGGTTACATAAGTACTCAGAAGCGATTCAATTGCCTCATAAACTTCTTCCCAATTATAGGAAGGAATATTTAAGGGTATTTTGGTTTTACCTGGAATAAACGGCTGTTTTTCTTTTGAGGAAAAATACTCCCTAGTTAAATCCCTTATCTTTTCTCTTATTCTAATTTCGTCCATTCCTCTTCTCTTTTTTCGATGACTTTGTAGTAGGTTTTAATTCCTTCACTCTATCCAAGTCAGCCTGTACCATAATCTTTACAAGTTGCTCAAAGGTTACTTCTGGTTTCCAGCCGAGTACTCGTCTTGCTTTGGTAGCATTGCCACAAAGATGCTCCACATCGGCAGGACGGTAAAATCGCTCGTCAACTATGACATAATCTCTCCAGTTTAGCCCTACCTCCTTGAAGGCAAGTTCAGCAAAGTCCCTGACAGAATGGCTTTCACCAGTTGCGATTACATAGTCGTGAGGTTTTTCTTGCTGAAGCATCAGCCACATTGCCTCTACGTAATCCCCGGCGTACCCCCAGTCTCTCTTTGCTGCTAAGTTTCCTAACCTGAGTTCTTTAGCCAACCCGTGATATATTCTGGCTACACCATCGGTTATTTTGCGGCTGACGAACTCTATGCCGCGCCTGGGGGATTCATGGTTGAATAAAATCCCGCAGCATACAAACATTCCGTAACTTTCTCTACAGTTTATAGCTGTGTAGTGTGCATATACCTTAGCACAGGCGTAAGGGCTCCTCGGATGGAATCTAGTTTCCTCATTCTGTGTAAGGTCTTTAACCGCCCCAAACATCTCACTGCTGGAAGCTTGATATACCTTGGCGTCCTTACAGAAATGGCGCACGGCTTCTAAGAATCGGGTAAGCCCTAACCCGGTTACGTCCCCGGTAAGAATCGGCTGGTTCCAGGAAGCGGCTACAAAGGATTGGGCAGCCAAGTTATAAATCTCATCTGGCTGAGTCATTTGTAAAGCAATACCCAGTGACGACTGATCGGTTAAATCCCCTTCCAACAATTCTACTCGATTGATTAGATGGGCGATACGGCTGATATTTGGAGAACTCAGCCTTCTTACAAGCCCAAAAACCCGATAGCCTTTATCTAACAGCAATTCTGCCAGATAAGAGCCGTCTTGCCCTGTTATACCAGTGATCAAAGCACTTCTAGGCATCTTCAACCTCCAATTAACTAATTCCCCTTATTTATCCTAAATAGCCTCGAAATTATTACCCTCATAGTAGCCTTATAACCATACCTGGACTTATATGCCTTCAGATAACGCCAGTACTTTTTCAGTAAATGGATGTATTTCCAGGGATGTCGTTTTAGGTAACTTCTATAATTGGCATATATCTCCTGCTCCATTTTTGTTTTTAAATTTAGCAACTCTTCATCACTGAATTCAGTGAGATTGATAACTACCGGGCAGCCAGGAAAGTAGCCCATTTCGATTTTTAACAAATACTCATCCTCATCCTTGATTAATCCATCCCTCAAAACATCTTCATATAACGGTGACCCCGGTAAGGGTGTAATCGGGCTAAAGTATGGCTTCGCATCTGGAGTGGGAGGGGAGTAATGAACTCTCCTGAAAAACTCCACCGTTTCTCGTATGGTGTCTTTATCCTCACCAGGATAGCCAAAAATCATCTGGACAACAGGAAGTAGCCCTACTTTAATTGCATCTTTTATTGCTTGCTCATTCTGCTCCGCGGTAACGCCTTTGTTCATATTATCCAGAATTTTTTGACTCACGGACTCGATTCCGAACCCAACATGAACGCAACCGGAATTTCGCATGTGCCTTAATAAATCCAAGTCAACAAGGTTGGCTCTACCTTGACATCCCCATATAATATTCAAACTTTTGATTTTATCGCACAGCTCATGCATTCTCTTCTTGGAAATCAGAATCAGCTCGTCAACAAAATAAACGCTGTCAATCCTAAATCTTTGCTTTAAAAATTTTATCTCTTCGATAACATTATCAACACTTCGGGCCCTAACCCCTCCAAACACTCTGGAACAAAAATTACATCTATAAGGGCATCCTCTAGCCGTAATTAGACTTATTGTCTTTTTAGTTGATGCGCCAAAAAGGCTTACGTGCTTGAAGTAGATATCCGTTGGGAAAATGTCATAAGGCGGGAATGGGATACTATTTATATCCTCAATATATTCCTGAGGGGGATTAGCTATTACTTTGCCATTTTTAGAAAAATATATTCCCTTCACTTTTTCCAGATGATTGATGTTCTCAACTATTGATTTTATGGTGATATCTCCCTCACCTATGACACAAATATCTGCGTTGGTTTTCTCGAGGACTAAGGATGGATTGAAGGTGGGCAGTGGGCCACCCAATATTATCCTGCCTTGGTGATATTTTTTTAGCTCGCTGGTTAACCACTTAACATAGGAATATTGCGTTGAAAACGCATTTATGCCTACTATATCATAACTTAACTCCTCGATTTTTGAGGCCGTCTCTTCTTGGCTATACTCATGAGCATGAATATCCAGGACTGTTACCTCACAGCCCATATCCAGTAATGGCCGTGCAATATAACCCAAACTTAAAGGAAATACGCTGGGTTCCCTTCCACTGTGTAGTGGCTGAATCAGCAAAACCTTCATTGAGTACTCCCCGGTCCTGTTTCTGGCAAAAGACTCTAGCCTAAACGAAATCAAGTTTTTCAGGCAATTGTTTCAAAGGGATTAAGACTCCCTTTAGGGCAACTACAATTATCAACATCTCCCTCCTACATACCTGTCTATTTTTTTATTAGACTGGCTACGCGCTCGATTTCCTCATCCTTCAGGCCAATTCCAGAAGGCAAAGATATTCCTTTACTACCCAATTCTTCGGCTACTGGCAATACTATATCTTGGCGATAGGGAGGCATGGTATGAATGGGATAGAAAACAGGGCGAGAGTCAACCCCACTTTCCTTCAATTTAGCTATCAACTCATCCCGGCCTATCCCGTATTCTTCCTCAATTAGAATAGAATACATCCAAAAAACATTCTTTGCCCAGCTCGCTTCGGGTGGTAGGGTGATTCCAGTCACATCTTTTAACAGGGAGTTATAAAACATAGCGATTTCTCTTTTTCTATCTAATACTCTATCTACTTTTTCTAGTTGGGCAACACCAATAGCAGCCTGAATATTGGTTAACCTGTAATTGAAACCAATCACTGGGTGCCAGTATTTTTTATCTGGAGACACCCCGTGGTCTCTAAGCATTCTTGCTTTTTGTTCAAATTCTTTATTATTAGTAGTAATCATCCCGCCTTCACCAGTAGTTATAATCTTATTTCCAAAGAAGCTAAAACACCCCATATCGCCAATAGAGCCAACTATTCGACTATTGTAAGTCGCCCCATGAGCTTCGGCAGCATCTTCGATAACATACAGATTATATTTTTCGGCTAGTTCTATGATTGGCTCCATATTAGCCGGATGACCGTAGAGGTGAACCGGTATTATCGCCCTCGTCCTCGGGGTAATTGCTGGCCCAATCTTTTCCGGGTCAATGTTCCAGGTATCTGGTTCCGAATCTACAAAGACGGGCTTTGCCCCGGTGTAGGTAACAGTGTTAGCAGTTGCAATGAAGGTTAAAGTTGGCACGATTACTTCATCGCCGGCACCTACTCCCAGGACGGCTAAGGCCAGGTGCAGGGCTACGGTACCATTTGATGTGGCTACAGCATATTTGGTTCCACAAAAGTGGGCGAATTCCTCCTCAAATTGAGTAACAAATTTCCCTACGGATGATATCCAGTTAGAAGTGATGCATTCAGTTACATACTCTAGCTCCTTATCCCCAACTTCAGGCTCGGCCACGGGCAAAGTCACCCTGTGGAGGTATGAAGCTAGGTCAGCAATTTCCCCCTGTTCATCTAAGAGCGGAATATGCCTAATTCTCTCGCTCATCATTTGAAGCAGGGTGGAGCGGGGGGTAGTGGTCTTGGCTATTACCGGATTTTTCTGCATTACTGCTTCAATTTTGTCCTCCAGAGTGAATCCTTGAAGAAGAGCACGCCTGATGTCCCCATCGGTAGCCAAGCCACAAAATTTATTCCCTTCATCGACGACCAAGGCAATACCGAGAGCACCCTTATCAATAGCCTCAATAGTTTCTTTAAGACTGGTAGTGTTTTTAACCACTAATTTTGTAACTTGCTCCCTCACCTTGTCGGTATCCTTTCCCTGACTAAATTTAGCTGGGAGGAAATTTGACTAAGGGTTAGATTGTGCACTTCCAAGACAATGGGTATTTGCTCATCAAAATTTTCACTGGCAAGCACCTGGGAAATCCAGCTATCTTCTTTTAAGGGTTCATGAGAATCGACAATGGCATCATTATCATGTATATGAACTTCGAAGACCTTACCCCTTACCCTTCGGATAAATTCATATTTATCAAAATCTAAACTCCTGGCCGACACATTTAAGTGACCCAGGTCTAAGGTGATACCTAAATTCGCTGATGGCACCTCGGTTAGAAGCCTTTCAAATTCAGACGCTTCACTCAATAGTAAATGACCCAGCGAGGTTTGGCGGCAAACATTATTCTCTATAGCTACCTTTACCCCCTGCGGGACAGCTATGCTAAGCAGTTCTCTTACTGAAGCGACAAAATGGCTGAAGGCTGTTTCATAGTCAGCATCCTCGCTAAAGGAGCCGAAATTAAAGTGGTCAATGCCGAAGTCGGGGTCGGTAACAAATCCGGCGTGAACCGAGATCAACTCACTGCCCAAGAGACGACACAGATCTATTGATTTCTTGGCTTGAGCAATGCTCCTCTCCCTGATTCTTTTATTGCTAGATGCCAGGTTGAGGATAAAAGGATTCCGGGGAGGGGGGAAGTAATTATGAACTATAAATCGGGCATTCTTAATTGAGGCAAGAAACTCCCCTATACCCTCATCATATTCCTGAGAAGGTCCCAATTCTATGTTAAAAATCCCTCCATTTATCAGCGCCCTTACCGAGTCTCTGACAGCCGTGTTTAAACAGTTTGAGGACACAAAAATCGCCATAAAGCTCCTATCTATGACCTCACTTTCTTTGCCTTATTACTTTGGCTGGTACCCCAGCCACTACGGAGTTATCTGGTATATCCCCCAGCACCACCGAGCCGGCACCGACGACAACGTTCTCCCCTATAGCGATGGATTCTATTACAGTTGAGCCTATCCCAATGAAACTATTCCTTCCAATGGTGACCCTGCCAGCAACGTTTACCCCATTAGAAACAAAAACATTCTCCCCCAATCTTCCCTCATGTTCAATAATCGAGCCACTACTTATAATAGTATTATCTCCTATGGAAACGAGAGTGCAAACAATGACACCAGTAGATATTACCACGCCTTTCCCAATAGTAGCATCATTGGCGATTCTGGCACTGGGATGAATAGCATTGATCATATCAAATCCAAAGGTGCTTAACTGAGCAAAATGTCTCTCTCTCTGAAAGTTATCTCCAACAGCAATAATAGCGCTATTTATCCCCTTTTTGAGAAGGTCGGGAAGGATTGAGGAATTATCCATTACTGGTATTACTGGGGCACCACTTATCATTTCGCCCTCAAACCTCACCTCTTTATCAATAAAGCAATCAATGTCAATATCGGGATAGCAACGGAGTATTGAAGCTACTGTTCTGGCATGCCCCCCTGCCCCAATAACAACAACCTTCATAGGCATATCACATCCTCTACTGAACTAAACACAATTACTACACCCTCTCTCACCTTAAATAATCTTATCCCAAGCTAGCGGCTCATCTTTGGCGATATTCGCTCTTGATACCCTACCAATTACCCTTTCTATATACTTTGGCTCAATGCCAGTGCCCGGTCTTTTAGTAGTGAGCATTTCCTCAGTGATAATGGCTCCTTCGGGAATATCTACCCTGGCAACTATACTTCGCCGACCTACCCTTTTATTCTCCTTCTCATCCTTTGTTGGTCTCTTTAACCCGTCACCAAAAGCCTTCTCCACATCTCTAATCGCTTTTACCATCTGTTTTAATTCATCTGGCTCCAGCGACGCTCTATGGTCGGGACCAGGCAAGTTTTTATCCAGGGTAAAGTGCTTTTCAATAACACATGCTCCCAGCGCTGCCGCAGCTACGGGCACAGTGACACCAGGGGAATGGTCAGACAAGCCTACAGGTAGTTTAAAGGCACATCTCAAGGTTTCCATCGCTCTGAGGTTCATATCTTCTATTTTCGCCGGATAGCTGAAGACGCAGTGAAGCAAGATAATCTCCTCCGCTCCCTCTTTTCCAAGAACCTCTAGAGCTTCCTCAACCTCTCCCAAAGTAGCCATACCTGTGGATAGGATTATCGGTTTCCCCTTCCTGGCGATATGCTTCAGCAGGGGGAAATTGGTTATATCTGCAGAGCTTATCTTAAACGTGGGCACACCCAACCGAACTAGAAGCTCAACGCTTTGCTTATCATAAGGCGTGGAGAGAAAAATTATGCCTTTCTCCCGGGCATAAGCAAATAAATCATTAAATTCCTCCTCGGAAAGCTCCAGCCTTTTTATCATCTCATATTGGGATTCCTCAGAGCCAGTAGTTTCTTTTTGATACTCTGCCTTTTCGGCGCTTTGGGTCACCACCTCCTCGGTCTTAAAGGTCTGGAACTTCACCGCATCGGCGCCAGCCTCTTGGGCAACATCTATTAGTTTCTTAGCCAGGTTAATATCACCGTTGTGATTAACCCCGGCCTCAGCGATGATGAAGCACGGCTTACCTTCACCGACTAACCTATCACCTATCTTCAACTTGACTATCATTGCTTTGCCTTGACTTGACTGTTCACCATATCGTCCACCCACCATCCACAACCAGATTGTGCCCGGTGATATAGCTTGAGGCATCACAAGCGAGGAAATAAACGGCGTGGAACACTTCTTCCGGCTTGGCCATCCTACCCAGAGGGCATTTCTCACTATATTTTTTAACAAAGGTTTCATTCTGCTCGTTGAAAACGCCCCCGGGGGTTACGGCATTGACCCTGATGCCGTGTTTTGCCAGGTAAGCGGCTAAATATCGGGTAAGGCTAATCACCGCTCCCTTACTCGTGGAGTAGACTAATGGAGTATTGATTTGCTTTCCGTGATGAACTGCCCCATCATAAATCCGCTGGTCCGGAGCAACCACGCCGTATATTGAGGCGATATTTATAATGCTTCCACTCCCTTTTTTCTCCATTTCTTTAGCCACTGCCTGGCTACACAGAAACATTCCGGTTACCTCTACTCCAATTACCTCATCCCAATCTTGAAGTGCGTATTCCTCAAAAGGGGCAAAGAAGTTTTCCGTCTTAGCTGCCGCGTTATTGATTAATACACCCACACCTCCATATTCGGCAATCACCTCTCGTACCATCTCTTCGACTTCCGCCTTGATAGTTATATTACAACCGAAACCCACGGATCTGGTGCCATATTTTTCGGCAAGTTCTTTAGCCCGCTGATGGCAGAGAGCACCATCCAGGTCAACAATCATCACATTGGCTCCCTCTCGAGAAAAACCTTCGGCATAAGTAGACCCTAAGAGGCTCAATGCTCCCGTGAAGACAAATACATCGTTTTTTACATAAAAGATTTCTTCCAGTTATTCTTTCCTGTTTTTCAAGAGAAACTCAACAAGTTCGAAGTCAGTTTCGCTATCGATGTCTATCGTCCATTCCGGCATTATATGTATCTTGGTACGCTCCAGGAATAGCGAATTGTTATTCATCAGGGTCTCCCTTTTCCATACATATATAGAAGCGTTCATGTCATATACTTCCGGGGCATCCTGTCTCCTTACCACAGGTTGAGGAAGTGGTTTAACCAATCTAACTCTGCCATCTATAATTTCAACCATATTGAAATATGGGTTTCTACGCGCTTTGGTGACGCTGAAAACATTATCAGCTCCCCCATCGCTGACCATCCCGATGCAAGACTCAATGTACTTCTCCGTCCTGAGTGGTGAAGTTGGATCCAGGTCCACTACAATATCAGCATAGTAGCCTTCTTGAGATTGCAGGTACTCAATAGCATGCTTAATCACCGGTATTTTCGGTGAAGTGTCTAGTGCAAGTTCCCTTGGTCTCAAAAAGGGAACCTCTGCTCCATTTGCCTTCGCTATCTCGGCAATCTCTGGGGCATCCGTAGATACAATTACTCTATTAATCAGTTTGCATTTCTTGGCTACCTCAATGGTATGAACAATTAGAGGTTTACCACAAAGGGGGCGGATGTTTTTCCCCGGTATCCCCTTTGAACCTCCCCGGGCACAGATAGTAGCTACAATTTTCATTTAAACTGTATGACCCTTCCTGCCAGTGCTGATTCCTTAGCCGCCAGCGCAATCTGAAGAACCTTTGTCCCTGCTTCTAAATCTATCAAGGGTTGCTTTAACGAGCCACGGATGTAATCAATATAGTGCCTTACTTCATCTATATACATCTTATTTCTATCAAAATCACTCTCCATATCACAGACCTCCCACTGCCCCTTATTAGCTTCAAAAGCCTTCACCTTATTCGTAATCAAATCAGCCTGGATTACACCCTCAGTGCCGATAAGACTGAAGGAACGGCTTGGATAGCGTTGAATATAGTCCAAATGCACTTCACATAAGGTACCATTTTGAAACTCTATTAAGATTTCGGCCACATCCTCCGTTTCTATTTCAAGGTCGCTCATTTTACCATTAAAAGAAAAGACCTTACTTGCCTCTCCGAAGAACCAGTATGCATAGTCAAGCTCATGGATTAGGTCCAAAATAACCCCCCCGCCCCTCTCCTTACTAGCACTATAAGAATCACGGTAGTCCTGCTGAGGACGCCAATCTGGCAAATTCCGTCCGTATTCTATTCGTGCCGATATAATCCGGCCAATCCTACGTTGCTGGACAAAGTCTTTGACCAAGCTAACCACAGGATGGAACCTCATATTGCAACCCATCATAACCTTAAGATTATACTTACTTACCATATTGGTCAATTTATCTATATTTTTTAAGCTATTGGAAAGGGGTTTTTCAATAAAAAGGTTGTGCCCTCTTTCAGCAAAGGCGATAGCGGTAGGAATATGTAATGCTGTCTCATTGGTAACAAATACTGCATCGAATTTCTCATCCAGAGCGCGAGCTAAGGAATGATAAACCCTGGTATTGGGCAGGACGATATGTCGTCGGGTCAGAACACTTATCTCAACTCCCTCGATTTGATTCAGGTTATCAAAGTGCCTCTTCCCAATTGAGCCGAAGCCGACTACCAAAAACTTAAGCATTTTTCTCCCTTATGGCTGGCGAGGCAGATAGATATACACACTCCCCCGCCCGAAATCTGATGGATATGAAAGTTTTTCAGTCAGGTAATAGTTCTCATTTAAAACCTGTAAAACCTCAGGGCGATACTTATCCAGAAGCTTGCCCATATGTTTGCCACTAAAAAAACGCTCTTCGGTCAAAACAACCGCACTCGCTTGTTTAGTAGAAAGGTAATCCAAGAGCATACTTATATTCAGCAGGTTATATTTCTTACTTCTTTCCGTCTCCCAGGATGGAAAGAAAGACCACAATTCCATAGCTGTTCCCGGCAGAAGCTCACGCTCAGCCTGATGAGCAAACATAGGAGTAAAGGTTAATACCCTGTCCCCTTTATCGGTGTAGGTAGCGACCTTTTTGGCTACCTCAGAAACATAGTTTATCTCAGCATTCTGCCATGTTAAGGCCGGTCGCGACAGCCCTCCTTGGGCAAACTGAGCAAGCGGCGTCAATACAATTAGCCCAATTATCAAACCATATAATAATAGAGTAGCATTCCCATCCTTAATACCAGCCACAACCTTGGCTAACCCCACCCCAGCCACAATAGCAGCCGCGGGGAAAGTAAGACTTCTTAAGCCAACCGAGGCGCCACGGGCAGCAGCAGCGAATACCTCAAACGATATAATGAAGATTAGTAGAAAAATCAAACCTTGGTTCCTACTGATAGACTCTTTTATATCTAATTTTCGTTGCCATGTTCTCCAACCCACATATACGAGTAAACCAAAAATGATTGCCGCTACGGCATAGAAATCACGGAACACCTCAAATAGAACAATAAGGACACGATATAACCTGTGCCAGATATCAGCTTCTGCTATTATCCCGAATTCTATCTGGAAGTCTTGGAACGAGAAGGGATAAGTTATCGTGTTGAAAAGGAACTGCTCTTTAGCATAGGCTATAAAAGGCAGCAATATTGCTCCTAAAGCTAACACTGCTACTGACAAAGAGAGCAAGATAATCCTTTTGTCCTTCCAGTTACGATAGGCGATATAAATCAGATACAAAACAAGTAATCCGGAAATAATATCAATAGGGTATCTAACACCAACTACCAGGCACAGAACGAAGGTTGACAGCGGATATTTTATCGAACCCCTTAAATTCCCAAACAGGATGGTAAAAAAGAGGAGCATCAAGAATGCTTCCAAAACCCGATAAGCGAAGGCGGTATAGTAGTAGATAATGAGTAGATTAGTAATCAACACCCCAGAACTAATCAGGGCGGCTGTTTTGCCTCCCAATCTTCTCGCCAATCTCCAGACCAGCACAAAGGTTAGCATCATTATAAAAAAGGAGAGCAGCCGCCCAACGATAATATCCGGACCGAAAAAATATTGAGGTAGGGCATAAACATAAAA
>SDBU01003530.1_pt1 | contig 19824 bp, 13 predicted proteins | sample 2277071 | NCBI WGS metagenome assembly SDBU01 (sample SAMN10397929, study PRJNA504765) | marine sediment metagenome | isolation source: marine sediment core GS08_GC12, 126 cmbsf | place: Arctic Ocean: Gakkel Ridge, Loki's castle | collected 2008
ATAAAAAATTCCGTTCAAAAACGGGTAATTTCAAGGAAAAGAGATCTTGGGATGAAAAAATCAACCTAATTACCCGATTCTATCTGTTCTGTTAAGCATGAAGAATACTTCAATTTATTGGATTAAAATCCATTTTATTGGAGTAAATGAGTTTTTTTCCATTTGATACAATCTATTTAATTATAGAAAGTATTATGAATAAATAAGTTAACAATATAGCAGAAAAAAATAATATTTGGCATAAATTTTGCATGTGTAATATACGAAGGGTTAGTTCAACGAAATATTAGTACAGCAAAAAAAAATAAAATTGAAACTTAAATTCGATTTTCAGTAAATCAAAATACATAAAGGAAAAAAATAGCCGTTATAAACCAATAAAAATGAAAGGAGGTGATCATCACTGGCAGGAAAAACTAAATTTAGGTTATAGGCAATGGGTAAAAGATTTAACATTTAATGAAAGGAGAAGGAAATGAAAGTTTTTCGTATTTTTTTTACAATTTTGCTTGCACTCTTGATTCATTCCGCTGCGTTCTCGCAGCAGCTCCAAACCGGCACCGTTCGCGGTACGGTCACTGACGACACCGGCGTACCGCTTCCGGGCGTCAATATTACGGCGGAAGGTCCAAGTTTGATCGGCTCCGCGTCGGACATCTCCGATGGAGAAGGGCTATACCGCCTTCCGGCGTTGCCGCCCGGGACCTACACAATTACCTTCGAACTGCCAGGATTCAAGACCGTGCTGCAGAAAGACTTTACCGTTCGGGTGGGAAGGACTGTCAAGGTTAGCATCACTATGGAAGTGGCTACCATTGAAGAAGAGGTCACGGTCGTAGCGGCCGCGCCCATGGTTGATGTCACAGCGAACAAGCTCACGACCACGTTCACCAAGGAGAGCATGGCGAACCTGCCCCTGAACCGAAACCTCTTGTCGCTCTTAAACCTGACGCCCGGCACGAGCGGCGGGGGTACTGGAACGAATATTTACCTTCAAGCGAAGGTTATTCACGGCGGGAATGAGATCTCGAACCTTTTTCAGATCGACGGCGTGGAATCGAACGACCCGGATCTCATGGATCCTGGTCCGGCGGTTGAATTTGAAGCCATGGAAGAGGTCGAGATCGTGACCGGCGGACTTACGGCCGAGATCGGCAATTCGTCAGGCTCGTTCATCAACGTTGTGACCAAGTCGGGCGGCAATGATTTCAGCGGCATGTTCCAGACGTATTATACGGCCGAGGGGCTTAATAAGGTTCTCTTCTCGGACGAGGAACTCGCAGCCTACAACATCTCGGCGCCGAGCTTCCATGTCCTCAGCACCGCAAACTCCGCGATGCTCGGCGGTCCCATCATCAAGGATAGATTGTGGTTCTTCAGCACCGGGGGATATACGTACAATAAATGGGTAGCTCCCTTTGTTCCGGCCACTCTTGGCGGGGTAACGTACGAGGAATATCAGCCTACACAAACATATTACAGCGGCTTCCTCAAGCTGACCGGCATGCTGAGTAAGAATCTCCGGTTCTTCGTGATGGGCAATTACAACACTACTAACACTCCCTATAACTTTGCGGCCGCGTTTAATGCAGCGGATCGCACACAAGATTACAAACAGCCAAACAAAACCGTGACGGCCTACTTGTCCTGGATTATCTCGCCAGAAACGTTCGTCGATATTCGGGGCGGCTGGAACAGTATCAAATATTTCAGCTATTCTGAAAATCCAGACAACTACGCCTACAGGGACTCGTACACCGGCTACCAGTGGGGGCACCGTTCACGCGAACAGATCGTCCCGAGATATACCTACCAGGCGAGTACCCGTCTGACGCATTTCCAGGATAATTTCCTGGGTGGCGACCATGAATTTAGAGTCGGCGCGACCCTTTATTATGGAGTCAGCGATTGGGATTGGTGGATGAACAGGCCGATCATTTGGTATTATTATAACAACAGTCCGTGGTATTACCGGGGGCTTTACGATTTGGATGGACCCCATCCTACCTATGGCGATGGCCGGATCCGTGTTCAGAACGCCGGTCCGGAGAGTAGTCCGAACAATGTCAACGGTTCCCAAATTCGCTTAAGCTTCTTCCTCCAGGACAGCTTGACGATCGCCGATCGTCTAACCATAAATATCGGCTTACGCTTCGACGACTGGAACGGCTGGATCCCACCGTCGCAAAAAGCGGCTGGTGGCGGAATCTCCGAGGCGATCGGGGCAGCCGCGTATCTTCCCACGCTCGGCTTCAATCCCTTTGGGGCGATGCCGGCGACCGAACGCTGGGATAACGCCATCGATTGGTCCGGGTTCAGTCCACGTCTGGGCCTTGTCTACGATCTCTTCGGTGATGGAAAAACGGCCTTGAAGGCGTCTTATTCACGCTACAGGGAAGTCATAGGGGCTGCCAAATTCCAGGCCGTCCATCCCTATCGGCAGGCACAGTACAACCTTTATTGGTGGGACCTGAACAACAACGGCGAACTTGACGCTCCTCCCATCGACAATTATGTCCCCTACGGATCGTCTCCCGCAGCTATGTTGCCGGAGTATTATCGACAGCTCATTGATCCGAATATCAGTGGGCCGATATACGACGAGTTCATCGTCGGTGCCAATCGCGAACTCGTGCCGGATTTAAATGTTGGAGTCCAATACATCTATCGGAACGAAGAAAACATGATCAACGGGATCATGTATGACCCAGACACGGATCGCTATTGGTACCACTATGACCAGGCGAATGACTGGTATATTCCCTTCACCACGACCGTCCCGGCCTACGAAGATTTTCCCGCAGAGACGGTCACGATGTATTTCCTATCCAATGATTCCCCAACCCAGATGGGGAGGCTGGCGAACATCCCTGAAGCTAAGAAAAAATATCAAGCGCTCGAATTCACAATGGATAAGCGGATGTCTAACGGCTGGCAGCTCGGCGGATCGGTTGTGCTTTCCAAAACCGAGGCCTATAGAACCGGTTCCCGCGGACAGCATTGGGGATGGAGTGGTGCCTACGCTAACGCCAGTTGGTGGGTCAACCGCTATGGCCGGACCGGCTTCGATCGTCCTCTCATGATCAAGCTCTACGGCACGGCCCAACTTCCCTTGGGGTTTTTGGCCTCGTTCTTCTATACCCACTTTAGCGGGACCCCCTGGCAGCGGACCGTCACTGTCGTTCCTCCGGCAGCTTGGAGGGTTGCGAACAACGCCTCCTCCGACTCTTTTGGGATCAATGTGGAATCCTCGGGCGCGCGGCGGTATCCCTCGGTGGACAATGTGGATTTTCGACTCGAGAAAGAGTTCGCCTTCGGCGATTTCGGAAGACTGGGTTTGTTTGTCGATATCTACAACATGCTGGGGCATTCTTATCTCGATACCGTCCTCAATCCAGGCGGGACATGGCGGCCGACGGATGAGAACACAAATGTGGGCACATACACAGCCTCCGGCACTTATAAAAGGGTCGTAGGCCTGACCGGTGTTAGGACCTTCAAGCTCTCCCTCCGGTTCTCATTCTAAAAAAATGAAGCGCAATAACGACCGGCTGAAGGAGGTCATCACCACGGATGGTGATGACCTCCGCCGGCGTTTAACAGCATCGCACAGCAGTTGCGTATTTAACCGGTAAAAGGCTGTGCGATCCGCTGTTGCGAGCGTAGCGTGGCAATCTCATCCTATAAAAACGAGATTGCCACGTCCTTTCAGGGCTCGCCATAACATTGTAAAAAAAATTATGCGAAAGCAAGAAAAAGGAGGAAAAACCATGAAAATAATAATGCTGAAGTACGTAGGTATAGCTATTACGATTCTTCTTCTGGGGCAAGGTGCGCTCCAGGTTGGACATGTATCCGGATTGGAGTCCCGGTCTCCCTCGACCCAATCCTCTAAGTCAACACCACCTGCGCCACGAACACCGACCGTTTCGGCCGAAATCTCATTCGCTGCCACAGGAGATTCGATCATTATGCGTCGCGTCTCGGTCTATGAAGATGAACGGGCATTTGCAGGATTGGTTAATCTCGTTCGCAGCGCCACTGTGGCTTTCACCAACTTCGAACAGAATGTCTTTGATACTCGCAAGTTTCAACCTACTCCACAGGCCGAATACGGCGGCGTATGGTTGCACGGAACACCGGATATGGCAAAAGAAATCAAGTGGATGGGCTTCGACATAGTCTCGCGGGCCAACAACCACACCACGGACTACGGCGTCGAAGGGATGAACGAGACTGACGCCATTCTGGACGAGGTTGGACTGGTTCGCGCAGGGTCAGGTCAAACACTCGGCCAGGCGCGAGCTCCTGCCTATTTTCAGACTGCCTTTGGCCGCATTGCGATAATCTCCGCGGCCTCCTCCTTCATGCGCATGTCCAGAGCAATGGATCCGCGCCCCGATTTCAAAGGGCGTCCCGGACTTAGCGCATTGAGAACGATCAGAAACATTTATCTGGAACCTTCGATTTTCGATCAATTGCGAAGCGTCACGCTGAATGACTTGAGAAAGGGCCGACCCCGCAGAGCGCAGTCGCCCGCCGACGAATTCAATTTTTTCGGCACCCGCATCAGAAAGGGTGAGAAAAACCGGGTGGAGTCGGTGGCAGACGAGAGGGACGTCAAGGCAATACTGACTCAGGTCAAGGCCGCGCGGCGGCAGGCGGATTTCGTTTTTGTCACCCTCCACTCACACTCGCCTGGCAACAACAGCGACGTTGTCGCGGATTTCCATCCCCTCTTTGCTCGCTCCGCGATCGACGCCGGTGCCGACATGTTTGTCGGGCATGGCCCGCACCGGTTGCGAGCCATAGAGATATACAAGGGGAAGCCGATCTTCTATAGCCTCGGCAACTTCATGTTTCATGCCTATTCGCTGGAGGCGCAGGGCGCGGACCTATTCGAGGCGACCGGCCCTAACCTGGATATTTTCAACAGTACAATCGCGGACGTGTTCGATGCCCGCACCACTCGTGGACTTGAAGGCGTCTATAGCGACCGATGGGAAGACGCTTGGTGGCAAAGTGTCCTTGCGATTGCGAAGTTCGGCCCCGGGAAACTGCTGTCCGTCGAATTGCATCCTTTGGAACTTGGTTCCGGCATGCCAAGGTCTCAGATTGGAACCCCTAGACTTGCCGGTCCCTCAGCAGCTAAAAAGATTATCGACAACCTGGCCCGGCTGTCGAAACCGTTTTCAACGAAGATCAAATTTGTGAAAGGCATAGGGGTTATCGACCTTCAAGCTCAGAAAAGCAACTCGAGGTGATTTTTTTGGCCAGCGCGGATTTAGACCCTTCTCGAAAGCAGTGGTTGGCACCAGCCTGGTTGTGGTGTTAAATATCCCCGATATTAACCTGCCCTGCCCCCCTAATATCGGTCCAGATGTTATGTTAAAATTTTACTGGACGAAAGGAGTAAGAAATGGGCAGGAAACGCTACACACCAAAGTAGATCATCAGCATGCTTCGCGAAGCTGAGGTGCTGCAGATCCAGGGATCCAAGACGGCAGATATCTGCCCAGACCTATTGTCGATGGCATAAGGAGAACGGCGGCATGAGGGTTGATCAGGCCAGGCCGTTGAAGGAGCCTGAGAAGGAGAATGCGCGGCTGAAATAACCACGAACGCATCCAGACCCATATATGATAGGTGCGGAAGTGGAACCAAGGCTTAAAACGCCTCTAAGTGGTTTTATGTTATAGGGGGTTGATTTCACAAATAAAGAGAGGTAGATTAGGAAAAGAAATAGTCAGAAAAGGAGGTAAAAATGGCAGAAAAACTAAAAATAACCAGCATCGATATTTACAAATCTGATATTGAGTTGAAAGAGCCCTTCAGGATAGCTATTATGGAAATCACTGCCGCTCACAGTATATTCATAAAGATCAATACAGACGAGGGCATCTATGGAGTTGGCGAGGGTAGTCCCATGTGGGGGCTTTCTGGGGAAACACAATCAATCAGTCTTGCCGGAGCACCAGACCTTGCCGGGTTATTGCTTCATAAGGATCCTCTCAATATTGAAGAGCGGATGGGAGAAATCAATAGATATTTGGTTCACAACAGTTCGCTGAAGAGTGCCTTTGACATGGCTCTATATGATATTTTGGGAAAGGCTGCAGGAATCCCGTTGTATGCAGTTCTTGGAGGAGGAAGACGCTTTTTCTGGACAGATAATACCGTCGGAATCGATGATCCTGATTACATGGTTGAGAAGGCGGTTGAGATAAAAAAACAGGGCTTTAGAGCAATTAAGATCAAACTGGGAACAACGTTTAGTCAGGACGTCGAGAGAGTCACGAAAATCAGAAAAGCCATTGGAGAAGATCTGCCTATGCGGCTTGATGCAAATCAGGGCTGGGATTACAGGACGGCTGTGAGAATTCTCAAAGCAGTAGAGCCGATGAGAATTGAATACTGTGAGCAGCCTGTTGCTCATTGGGATTATGAGAATATGCGTCGAGTTAGGCAGAATACTCCGATTGCGATTACGGCCGATGAATCTTTGTTTGACCACCATGACGCGTTTAAGCTTGCATCCATGGGATGCTGTGATTATTTCAACATTAAGTTATCAAAATCGGGAGGTATCCACACGGCTATAAAGATCAACGGGATAGCTGAAGGTGCAGGGATCCCCTGTATGATAGGTTGTATGATGGAGACACGATTGGGGTTGTCAGCAGCGGCTCATCTTGCTTACGCAAAGCCAAATATTCAAGATGCGGACCTCGATAGTTGTTTTGCGTTAAAAGAAGACCCAGTTATTGGTGGGGCGCAGTATAAGGTTGGAGATATAATTTTGCCAGATACCCCTGGTCACGGTGCGGATATAGATCCTGCTTTCCTGGAAAAGTGTGAACGCACAACGGTTAAATAAGTGAAAGACAGTATTGAACTTAAAAATCTACTAATGATTTTGGGGAGGTATGTAAATGAAATTTATTGAAGATCCAAGAATAAAAGTTGCACGGAAAGCTCTCACTATAGCCTGGTTATTCCTTGCTATCTATCTTTTAGTCATTATGGTGATTTCATATACTTTGGGGATAAAACCTTATATGTGGGGATTACCTCGCTGGGTGACAATCGGTAATATCATTATCCCAATTGTATTTATCATATTGTTGGTATTTGTGGTGGAAAAATTCATTCCAGATATTCCCTTGACAGATGATGAAGAGTCTGAGGGAAAAGAATGAACGGGGCGATTGTTTCCTTTTTGCTCTACACAGCCATATTGGTCGCAATCGGGATATGGTCATATAAAATTGTAGAAAAAGTCCCCATCTCGAAATACGAAGAAGAGTTCTATGCAGCGGGCAGAGGCCTGGGAGGGATTGTCGTTGCTTTGATTATTGCTGGAGGGCTTGCCAGTGCAGGAACCTTTATAGCGGGTCCGGGAATGTGCTATGCCTTCGGTTATTCCTGGGTGTTGATAGGTAATTTTCAGATTTTTATGAATCTTATGCTACTGGCTCCCATTGGCATTGTCGTTGGAATTGTAGCCCGCAGGGTGAATGCCGTTACATATTTGGACATCTTTAAAGCTAGGTACCAGAGTAAGACAATAATAGTGATATTAGCGGTTTTAGTAACCGTCTTTTTATTGCCTTACATGTCGACTCAATTTGTAGGCGCTGCAAGGGTCATCTCGCAAATGACGGGATTGGGATATTTTGTTTCTCTTGCTCTCGGATCATCAGTTGTAATGATCTATTGTGTGCTAGGGGGGATGCGCGGAACATCCATAGCAATTCTTCTACAAGGAATTGTTATAACCATTGGATGTATATTGCTGTTTATAGGCACAGTAAAATTTGCAGGTGGATTCCAAAGGTCAACTGAGATTCTAGCTGCGCAGGACATAAACCTTCTCTCGCCAACTGCGGGTGGGGCCTTTTCTCCGGCATTTGCTTTTTCCATTGCTTGCCTGACTGGCTTTTTTATAGTTGGCATGCCACATGCAATGCTTGGGGCTCTTGCCTACAAGAATACAAGAGCACTCAAAAGAGGCATATGGATGGGAGCTATAATAGTTTTTATTTGGACATTTCTCTTATGTATGGCAGGTACAATAGGTCGGGCAATAATACCTGATCTTGCAGTAGCCGATGAAATTGCCCCGTGGTTAGCTATGAATGTGATGCCGGATGTTTTGGGAGGAGTTGTCCTCGCTGGCATTGTGGCCGGAATCCAGACTACTGTCGCGGCTATGGCTATAATTATCACCTCAAGTATTGCCAAAAACCTTATCAAAGAACTCAAGCCTGATATATCAAGCGAAAAGGTAAAATTAGTGTCAAGATTGACGATGGGAGGTTGTCTGGCAATAGCAACTGGTTTAGCTCTGCTTCAGCCCCCACTAATACAGTGGATAATCTTCTTTTCAATCGGAGGACTGGAAGCGGCTACCTTCGGGCCTATCCTTTTGGGCATGTTTTGGAAAAAAGGAAATAAGTGGGGAGCTTTGGCCTCGATAAGCTGGGGGATGATAAGCTACGCGGTTGGAATGGGGATCAACTCACAACAAGGACTATGGGGTACACATCCCTCCTTTGTTTCCATAGTTACGGCGACAATCGTTTACGTTGTGGTCAGCTTGTTGACATCCAAACCATCGGGTGAAATTGTCCGCACGTTTTGGGGTAAGGCACAGTGAAATATCAGAAAAGGAAATGAAAGGTGTCTTCTTCCAGGATGAGATGACATCTTAGAATAAAAAAAAAGGAGCTGAACATGAAAACAAGACAATTAAAAGTACTAATGATTCCCCTTTTATTTGCCTGGGCGGGCAGCATCCTTTTTATAGGAGGATATTCAGCGGCTCATGCAGACGATGAACAGGCCGTTGCAGTCCAGATGGGTATTAAGATCCCGATGCGAGATGACGTTAATCTGGATGGCACAATCTTCAGACCAAAGGAAATGCAAAAGCCTTTACCGGTCATCCTCAGCTTCACTCCCTACATCGCTAGCCGCTTTTCATCTCGCGCTTTATATTTCGCGAGGCGAGGGTATGTCGTTGCGGCAGTTGACGTCCGTGGGCGCGGTAACTCCGAAGGGGAATACAAACCCTTTGTGAATGAGGGGCGTGACGGATATGATGTTGTGGAATGGTTGGCCAGCCAGTCGTGGTCGAACGGAAAGGTGGCCATGATAGGAGGATCCTACACAGGTTGGGATCAGTGGAGTGCAATCAAAGAGTTCCCGCCACATCTGGAGACTATCACTCCAGCAGTCTCCACTTATCCAGGAGTAGAAGGAATACCCAAGAATCGAAATATCTTTATTTCTTATATCATGCACTGGCTCAATACGGTCAGCGGAGTCAGTAGTGGGCCTTCTTTTGACGGCAAATTCCATAGCGAAAAGAGGTATGAGATGTACAAACAACACCTTCCATTCAATACGCTCGACAAAATCTATGGAAACACATCGACAGAGTTCCAGACGTGGCTCAAGCACCCTGCTGTTGATGCTTATTGGGACGCCATGAGTCCTTCTATCAAGGACTATGCCCGGATAGACAAGCCTATCCTGACTGTCACCGGATACTATGACGCTGACCAGACAGGAGCAATGGCTCACTACCGGTTACATATGCAGCACGCTTCACCAAAGGCCCGAGAGAAACACTATCTTATCATCGGCCCTTGGGATCACGGTGGTTCACAACGATCCAAAAGAGAGAATGCAGGTTTGACGTTTGACGAGGCCTGCCTGATTGACAATAACAAGCTGCATAAAGAATGGTACGACTGGACCATGAAAGATGGCAAAAAGCCCGAGTTCCTAAAAAAGCACGTTGCCTATTACGTCATGGGTGCGGAGAAATGGAAATATGCCGAGAGTCTTGAGGCAATTCCCAGTAAGCCTGTCAAACTGTATCTAGACTCCACCGAGGAAGGCGCAAACAGTGTATTTTCCTCCGGCATGCTAAGTAAGAAACGGCCAAGTATGACGACCTCAGATAAGTATACCTACGATCCGCTTGACACTCGCCCGGGAGAGTTGGAAGTGAAACTTGGAAGGGAACCAGGCTCCTACAACATCATGAATACGAGTGCCAAGAGCCAGCGCTATGCCTTGAACCTTTTCGGTAACGGTCTCATCTACCACAGTGAGCCACTTCCTGAGGACACTGAAATAACAGGATATGTCAAACTTGTTGTCTGGATCGCTATGGATGTTTTGGATACAGACTTCATGGTGACTCTCCATGAAATCATGCCCGACGGCACAAGCATTCAGCTCACAGATGACGCCCTTCGTGCACGATACCGGGACTCTCCTCGGAAGGAAAAGCTGGTCATACCCGGCGAGATCACCCGTTATGAATTCAAACAATTTTGGTTTTTCTCGCGACGTCTCTCTAAGGGGAGCCGATTGCGGCTTGTCTTCTGGTCGCCAAATTCTATTCACCTGGAGAAGAATTACAACAGTGGCGGGGTGGTTGCTGAAGAATCCGGAAAAGACGCGCGGACCGCACATATTACTCTGTATCATGACTCTGACCACCCTAGCTATATAGAGATTCCGGTGGTTAAATCTATAAAGGAGGAATAATATGAGGAAAATTTGTTTTTTAATTGTGTTTATGGTTTTGATAACGTTCTGCCTCTCTTCATCACAAGCAAAAAAAGAAGAGGCGAATGTAGTGGCGCTCATAGGTGGGACTTTGATAGATGGAACCGGTGCTCCACCAATCCCGAACACAACAGTTCTCATCAAGGGAGATAAGATTAAAGCTGTGGGCCCCATGAATAAAGTGAAGGTTCCTAAGGGAGCTAAGAAAATAAATGTTTCGGGAAAATGGATTCTTCCCGGTTTCATAGATCTCCATCACCACCTGGGGTATGGCGAAGTATCCTATAGTATGGCGACCCTCCGGGCGCTGGACATGATGAACCGGATGCTCAGCGCAGGAGTCACGGCAGTACGGGATGTTGCTGGCCACGTAGAAACAATGGCAGCACTAAAAGAAGCGCAAAGGCGTGGCTATATCTCCAGCTTGCGACTTTTCCCCTGCGGCAACATAATCACCACCACAGGCGGCCACGGTGACGCAAGGTGGGGTAAAAAGGATGGTACTGGTGGCATGGCTGTCGACGGTCCGTGGGAGTTCAGAAAAGCTGTCAGGCAAATGCACAAAGCGGGATTCCGCCATATCAAGATATCTCCTACTTTCACCCTCGAGGAAGTTGAAGCGGCAGTCGATGAAGCCCGCATTCAGAGTATGAGAATAACCAGTCACGGCGGGGGTGTTTCCGATACCGTACCGCCCTCAATGACTCGGATTGCTGTTGAAGGGGGTGTTCAGTGTATTGAACATCCGCCCCAAATGAGTGAGGGTACGTTGGAGTTGATGGCCCAAAAGGGCGTACATTGGGTGCCAACTATTGGCGTATATCTGCGGCAGATCCAAGTACCCGGCTTCCACCCGATCTTAATAGAACGAGGCTGGAGCGGCACGATGCACGAAAATGATTTCAAGAAAGGAAAAGCACTGGGCATTCTAATGGGCATCGGTACAGATTTCGTGGCCTATCTGAAAGAATATCCTGAACTCTACTTTGTTGAGATGAATACTTTTGTAGACCTGGGTTACACGCCAATGGAAACCATCGTATGCGCCACGAAAAATGGAGCCATTATTCTAGGGGAAGAAGACAAGTTGGGAACGATCGAGGCAGGCAAATTGGCTGATCTTCAAGTCATCAACGGTAACCCGCTTGAATCATTTGACGCGCTGGGACATCCTGAAATAGTAATGGTTGGAGGCGACATCCATCGTTATAAATAGTGGATTTTGTTGGGAATCAGGTCCTTTCATTGGCTTCCAGAGGTTGCTGAAGAATCCGGAAAGGATGCCCGGACCGCGCTTATCACCCTGTATCATGACTCTGACCACCCTAGCTATATAGAGATTCCGGTGGTGAAATCTGAAAAGGAAGAATAACATGAGGAAAATTTGTTTTTTAATTGTGTTTATGGTTTCGATAACGTTCTGCTTCTCTTCATCACAAGCAAAAAAAGAAGAGGCGAATGTAGTGGCGCTCATAGGTGGGACTTTGATAGATGGAACCGGTGCTGCACCAATCCCGAACACAACAGTTCTCATCAAGGGAGATAAGATTAAAGCTGTGGGTTCCATGAATAAGGTAAAGATTCCTAAGGGAGCTAAGAAAATAAAATTTTAGGAGAAAAGGTTTATTATAAAAGAAGAAGCTCCTTTTGGATGTCCCTCACCGTCAGGTGGTCTTCACTGTGCCTAAGATTCTGCGACTATTCTTCCGCTTCAGACGTTCGAACGGGTGGGCAAATACATGATCCACCCCCTGGTTTCACTCCAGCGACTCTCTTTCGACCAGGCAGAAGGCAAGGTTTGCTATCAGTATAATAAAAGCCGAACCAAGGAAGAGAGGATGGACTATCTGGAGTTCTTCGCCCGTGTGACTTTCCATATTCCTGATAAAGGCCAGATCATGGTCCGCCTATTACGGCCTCTTCTCCAATGCCCACCAAGGCAAGATGCGCAAGAGAGAAGTCGCGCCATCCCGTCCTCTGATCATAGAGGATGAACAGTATGTCCCCTCCAGAGGTTGGGCTGAGATAATAAAGAAAGTTTATGTATCCACCTTATTCTGGCATTTCCGCTGATTTTTTCTAATAGTCGTGGATTTATCATTGACAGGGTATGTTTTTTCTATCTATTATTATCTACAGAGAAGGTCAGAAGGTGGAAATTGAATAAAAATGAACCGAACTCAATGCAGTCCCAAAAACCAATTTCCTATGTTTCTCATCTCGATATCAGTGGGGCAGGGGCACAACCCTCGGTGAAGACCGCCCGGGTAAGCGCGCCCAAGGTGGCATTCTACAAGTCATGGACGGCCAGCATGGATGAAGGTTGGACTCGCTGGCTCTTCGAGCAGTTCGAGATCCCCTTCATCAACATTCACGATGCCGAGGTGAAAGCGGGAGATCTGGCGGAGCGTTTCAACGTCATCGTCATCCCCTCCATGTCCGCCGATGCCATCAGCAAGTACCCTGACGGCGATCTCCTCATGAGTGGCTATCTCATGGGAGAAAAGTATCTCCACAACCGGGTTGCGGTGGTGGAAGTACCCTTGGGTGAGGGGAAGGTGATTCTACTGGGCTTCGTGGTCCAGAATAGAGCTCAGCCTCACACGACGTTCAAGCTTCTTTTCAATTCTCTGTACCCTGCTTCGATGAAATAACTACAACGGAGGTGCAAAACCATGCGTGGAACAAAAGTAATCTTGATTACGGTGTTGTCTGTACTGGTCCTATGGGTCGCGTCGTCGAGCGCCGTCTGGGCCCAACAAACGCCGTACCTGTCTCACGACGAAATTCGAATGCTCATCAATGAGATCTCGGGTGATCGTGCCTACGACCACATCCGCTGGCTCAGTCATTGGGCGCGGGAACGGGGCTCCGAGGGGTACTTCGAAGCCGTCGATTACATCGTACAGGCCGCGAAAGACGCCGGTCTTGAAGATGTGAAGTTCATCGAGCAGAAGCCCCGCCGCCCTGGAACTGCTTACAACGCCCGCTCGGCGGAGCTTTGGATGGTCGAGCCGGTGGAGGTGAAGCTGGCCGATATCGGGAGCCACGTCCTCTACCTTGCTGCCAATAGCTATGACGCGGACGTTACCGCGGAGCTGGTATGGATCGGCGACGGCTCCGAGGAGGCGCTGGAAGGGAAGGACGTCAAAGGAAAGATCGTTCTCACCTCCGGTCAGCCCCGGGCAGCGGTGACAAACGCGGTGTGGAAGATGGGTGCCGTGGGGGTGGTCTCCTACCCCATGAGCAGCAGCAGGAGCCGGTGGGATAATCCCGATCAAATTGCGAGAGCCAGCGTTCCCCGCCCGAGCGAAGAGGGTCAAGAAGGCACATTTGCTTTCGTCCTATCCACCCGTGCCGGAGAGACCCTCCGCCATATTCTCGAAATGGATGGGGAACAGGATTTGTTCCGAACCGGAAAGAGAACCCCAGGCGGGCGCGTCGTGGTCAAAGCAAAAGTCGACACGGAGTTCAGCTCATCCCCTGCACGAACCGGGATGGTGGAGGGCTGGATCCGCGGTAGTAAGTACCACGAACAGCAGATCGTTCTCACCTCGCACATCCAGGAAGAAGCCACATCGGCCAACGACGACGCCAGCGGCATGGGAAACATGCTGGAGATGGCCCGTCTGTTCACCAAGCTGATCCGAGAGGGAAAGATGGAGCCGCCCTTGCGTGACATCCGCTTCTGGTGGGCGGACGAGAACTGGTCCGAAGAACGCTACTTTCGCGATCACCCCGACGAGTCCAAGAAAATGCTCGCCAACCTCAACCAGGACATGGTGGGTGCGAAGCAATCAATTCAGGATCGGATCCAACGTCTCATCTATAATCCCCACTCCCGCACTTCCTATCTCGACACACTGCTCGAAAGTATCGGCACTTACACCATCCAAGCGAACACCTTCTATCTCTCCGCCCACCGAGGACGGCCCTGGCCCACCGGGAACAAGAAGGCGATTTACTCCACGCAAGGGACCCGCGAGGGTTACCATGCATTGCTCGTCCCCTATTTCAATTCCTCCGATCACCGGGTTTTCGTGGAGGGAATCATCGGGGTCACGGCGGTAGCCTTAATCAACCAGGACGACTCACTCATCCACTCCAGCGACGACGACTTGTTCAATGTGGATCAAACGCAGCTCGCTCGAAACAACTTCATCGTCAGTGCCCTTTCCTTGATTCTCGCCCATACCGAGCAAGATGATGTCGGGCTTCTCACCGCAGAGACATTTCTTCATGGATCCCGGAGACTCGCCAACGATTTAGCGGTGGCCTTCCCCTTGGTGAAGGAAGGAGACGGCGGTTGGAAGGATGCAAATCTACTTGTCAAGCAAGGCATCATACGCGAAACCCGCGCTCTGGAGTCGGTCCGTGTCTTTGCGGGAAGCGATGCCAAAGCGAATAAAACCATCGATTCCTTCGTGACCCGTTTGAAAGAAAAAGAAAAGGAGATGATAGGGATTCTTACCGAGTGTTACGAGACCCTGCAGGGAAACAAGCCAGGGACGGTCCGGTTATCTTCCGAGGAAGAAGCGGCCGCCAAGAAGGTGCCGGCCAACGTCGCCGACGTGGACGCCTATTTTGGCAAGCGTCGCGGCGTGGAGTTCAAGGGAAAGATGGATCGTCTCATGCGAGATGAGACCTATAACTTCGTTGACGGCAAACGGAGCTACTACGACATCTACAAGGCAGTGCGTGCCGAATCGCTCGCCCACGGAGAGTGGTATTACGGCACCGTCTCGCTCACCGATGTCGTTGCTTTGCTCGACGCCGCCTTGGAAGCGGGCGTGCTGGTGCTGAAATAGCGCTGGTTTTTTTTCATCCAGCGTGCCAATGGAAATTGGTTTTCCATTGGCACGGGTGGCGGGTCCGGTCGAGCGGCCGGATCAAATGATTTGACTTTCCTTGCAACAGCCCTTGGATACCGATGTTAAGAGAAAAGTACAAAATGAGATCCATCGAGGCCCATAGTATCGATGCGGTATCCAGTGGCTGACCCGGCTGTATTAGCGATGAATCCTCTGTTATGGAGGGTGGAGCGAAAGGCCGGGGCAATCTGTTTAGGGAGGACTGACAACCGCAGGAGCGGGAGGATCTATTTTGCTTAAACAAGAATCTCATTTTATGAGATTTGGATGGCGGGAGCGGTATAAGTCGAGAGGTTCACGTACCGTTCTTCGAGGGGCCGGGGTGAAATTCACCGGTCTACTCACCTTTTCATCCAGACGAAAGGGTGATTATTTTTTTCTCATCAAATAATTTTAATCAGGAGGATTCATGAAACACAAACGTATGGCAAGTTTTTCTATTCTTTTGTTTAGCTTGATTTTTCTGCCTTTGCTCCTTTCGGCGCAAGGCACGCTCACGGACTACGAACGCGCAAGCAGCCTTAAGGATCGGACCCAATTTTTAGCTTTGAACGTAGTGGATAGGGCGGGATGGATAGAAAAGACCAGTCGTTTCTGGTACCGGAAAACGGTTAAGGGTGGCTATGAATTCGACATCATGGATGCTCAAAGCCTGGCAAAGAAACCGGCCTTTGACCATCAGAAGCTCGCCGCTTCGCTCTCTGCCGCTTCCGGGGAGAGTTACACACCGCTTAACCTGCCTTTTATGGCCCTGACCTTCGTCAACGACGAGAAAGCGATTGAGTTCGATGCCGGCGAATATAAGTGGAGATACGACCTAGCGGATTATTCGTGTAAAAAAATCGGTCCGGCCCGTCGGAGGGGCAGAGGGTCGCCTTTTGCGCCACGTCCCGCTCCACCCCAGGAGCCCAAGCCGTCGCCCGACAGGAAATGGGAAGCTTTCATCAAAAACTTCAATGTCTGGCTGCGCTCCGAAGATAAAAAAAAGGAATTTGCCTTGAGCCATGACGGGTCGGAGGGCAACTACTATGCCCTGCAGTCTATAAGATGGTCGCCCGATTCGAAAAAACTGGTCGCCTACCGGATCCGGCCGGGATACAAGCGCATCATCCAGTACGTCGAATCTTCTCCGACCGATCAGCTCCAACCGAAGTATCACAAGAGGGAATACCCAAAACCTGGCGATGCCCGTGATGTCGAACAGCCCGTGCTCTTCAACCTTGACACCAAAAAACAGGTCACTGTCGACAACACCCTCTTCCCCAATTCCTACACTATCACACCTTCGGTCTGGTGGAAGGACAGCCGACGCTTCACGTTCGAGTATAACCAGCGTGGCCACCAGGTCTATCGTGTCATCGAAGTGGACGCGACTACCGGGGCGGCAAGGGCTTTGATCACCGAACAATATGAGACATTTTTCTGCTACTATAGTAATAAATACCGTTACGACACCCAGGACGGAAAAGAGATCATCTGGATGTCAGAGCGGGATGGCTGGAACCACCTCTACCTCTTCGATGTCGCTGCCGGGGCGGTTAAAAAGCAGATCACCAAGGGAAACTGGGTGGTGCGCGGAGTGGACAAGGTCGATGATGCCGCACGCCAGATCTGGTTTCGGGCCAGCGGCATGTACCCGGGCAAAGATCCCTACCTTATGCATTATTATAGGATCAATTTCGACGGAACCGGTCTGACCCCATTAACCAAGGGGGACGGAAACCACTCGGTTGTTTTTTCGACGGACATGAAATATTATTTCGACACGTGGTCGAGGATCGATCTTCCTCCGGTATCCGAGCTTCGCCTCAGCGCGGAAAGAAAGCTTCTCAAAGAAGTCGAGAGAGCTGACATTCAGCCGCTCCTCAAGGCCAGCTGGCGCGCGCCCGAGGTGTTCACATCTGTGGCCCGCGACGGAAAAACCGACATCTGGGGAATCATCATCCGGCCAGTGAATTTCAACCCAGAAAAGAAATATCCCGTGGTCGAATATATTTATGCCGGCCCTCACAGCTCGTTCGTCCCGAAATCTTTCAGGGCCTATCATCAGATGCAATCCGTGGCAGAGTTGGGGTTCATCGTCGTTCAGATAGATGGGATGGGGACCTGCAACCGCTCCAAGGCGTTTCACGATGTCTGCTGGAAAAACATCGGTGACGCTGGCTTCCCGGACCGGATCTTGTGGCACAAGGCAGTCGCAGCTAAATATCCTTATTATGACATCAGTCGGATCGGCATCTATGGAGGATCGGCCGGGGGGCAGAACTCGACCGGCGCGTTATTATTCCACCCGAACTTCTACAAGGTGGCGGTGTCATTCGTCGGCTGTCACGACAACCGCATGGATAAGATTTCGTGGAACGAACAGTGGATGGGCTGGCCGATCGGTCCTGAGTACGCGGCCTCTTCCAACGTGGACAATGCCTACCGGCTTCAGGGGAAGCTCCTCCTGGTTGTCGGCGAGCTCGACACTAACGTCGATCCGGCGTCGACGATGCAGGTCGTCAACGCCCTGATTAAGGCCAACAAAAGCTTCGAGTTGCTGGTCATGCCGGGCGCCGGCCACGGCGCCGGCAGGCGAGAAAATTCGGGATACGGAGACAGGAAGCGGAATGACTTTTTCGTGCACAACCTGCTTGGAGTCGAACCCCCGGACTGGAACAAAGGCGTAGCTAAGAAATAAAAATCAAACTTGTCCCCGGCCGGACGGTAACACAGCCTTGAAATAGGACTTTACCGTGTTTCGGTTCAACTGGATTCGGGCCGCTGGGGAAGCTGCTGATGCTCACTTCTAGGCGGAGTGGATGCTTGACGTCGAAGCCAACGTGGAACGGGTTATATAAGCTGCTCAAGAATTCACTTGAGTTGACATTATTTCCCGATGTTCGTGAGGCCGGTTCTCGCGAGCGTGAGCTGCATGAGATCCTCGCCCCAGATAACCTTGCCGTCGAAGTCTTGCCGGATCTCTTGGATGATCTGTTCGCGGACGCCGGGTTGATCGATCTGGGCGAGGAAATGGGTCAGCACCAGGGTTTTCACTCCCGCGCGTTTCGCCATCACTGCGTTGTCCCGATGGTTGCCGACCGCCGCGCGGTAGCTGGCAGTCGGTTCTGTCCCGCTGAAATGATGGCACATGTGGATGAGCATGTCGCAGCCCCTTGCGAGCTCGACGAGCTCTTCGGACATCCCACAGTCGCCAGAGTAACACACCGATCCCTCGTCGCAGTCGAGGCGGAAGGCGAGACATTCGAGCTGCGGTTGGACGTGCGCGGCCCGGCCGACGGTGACCTTCCAGCCGTCGCCCTGAACGATATCTCCCGCTCGCACTTCCCTCACCCGCGGCGCGGGGCGCTTGCGAGGCGGTTTCCCGCCGCGCGCCTCGAATACGTCAATGCTGCTCTGGTGCTCAATGCGGGCACGGATGTCGGGCCCGTACACTCCGTCCTCACCGAAGAGCAACTTGGTCATCCGGGCGATCGGCGGGGGCCCGTAGACCTCGAGGTCAAGAAATTTGTCCGCGCTCTGGTCCCAGCGCTGAAGCACGAGGCGGGCGTAGTCCAGACAATGGTCGTAGTGCAAGTGCGAGAAGAACGCGTAGTTCACATCGACGGCGCGGTGCCCGCTCTCGATGAGCCGCTGGTGGGCGCCGGGCCCGTGGTCCATGACGATGAAGGTTTTGCCGACTTCGAAGAGGTACCCCGAACCCTGCCGTTTGAGCGACGGCGCGGGCGTACCGGTTCCGAGCAGCGTGATCTTGAGGGATTTCCCAGGCAGCTCCGGATCAGGCGCGCATGCCTGAAAGCCCGTGGCAGCCGAGGAAACCGCAAGGGCGGCAATGAAGGTTCTTCTTTTCATTTGATGCTTCCTTCTCGATGACCTTCCGTTTTCGGTCTTTGTGGGTAATGTATCACTGGCCGAGCGCCGCTGTCAATAACCGCGAAAACCGCGCTGATGAAGTTGATCCGCTCAACAGTCCTTCATGCGGAGGCCAGATGCGCATCATAGCCTTTATTGGGGTCAGGTCTTGCTTTTTGCTAGTGCTAGTGACCCCAAGAAAAAAGGCAAAAAACAAGACCTGACCCCATTTATTTGACCATTTATTTCTGGATTTTACATTGACAGGGTATGCTTCCTCTACCTATTATTATCTACAGAGCAGGTCAGAAGGTGGAAATTGAATAAAAATAACCCGAACTCAATTACTGGAGGGATAAAATTACTTTTTGTGGGATGCATGATTCTTTTCTTGCAGAAAATAACATTACCACAAACCTTCGAGCTCAAGGGTCTTGTTTCTGGATGGACAACCGTCAATGCTGCCAGCATCACCGAACCACAGCTCGGCCTGCGTTACATTCCCGAATTT
>SDBU01003531.1_pt1 | contig 19819 bp, 9 predicted proteins | sample 2277071 | NCBI WGS metagenome assembly SDBU01 (sample SAMN10397929, study PRJNA504765) | marine sediment metagenome | isolation source: marine sediment core GS08_GC12, 126 cmbsf | place: Arctic Ocean: Gakkel Ridge, Loki's castle | collected 2008
TTGAGACGACTGGTCCTTGAGCAACTATTCATCCAGGTGGTCGAAGCAATCATACGGGACCGAGACGGCCCTCATAGGTATGTAACAAAGTAGTACTAGGCCGTTGACCCATGGAATGTCGGGTCCGTTGCCGATACCCAGGAGCATTGCGTAGTCCGGCGGACATCCGCCGTGGCCGGACGGAATACCCCTGAGGGGCGCTCGTTTCGAGCGCCCCTCTCGTGTGTCACGCTCGTTGGTCGATGCTCTTGTTACGCGATTGTAGTCGTGCTACCCTCTAGTTGCTCGTTTGATGGGAAGCGGCTCGTTTCCTTTTCGGGACTGCTCGCAGCCGTCGGTTGACGCCGATCGCTTGTGGTCTCGGATCATCTGAGGACAGGCGAGGCTACTTGTGCCCAACCGGTGTGTTGGGCATGAGCAGAGTTGGGCAGAACATGCGGAAGGGCCACCGCCCGTGCGTTGTAGACCTGCAGGGTCCTGCACAGACCTTCCAATGCGGCAAGACCCGCGCAATTCGTCCCCTTAGCTCTGATAAGCCTCAGCTTCGCTGTCGCCCCTCCCCCGACGAGTCGGGGAGAGCTAGAGAGGTGGATATCGGTGAAGCTCAAGCCTGTCAGGACTGCGTTGACTGAGCCATAGATGTTCAGAGAAGGAATCGTGATTTGCATAGGCCCCGACTCGTCGGCCCCACGATTGGGCGAACACACAGGTTCGCCCCTACCCCGAAACATTACCTGAACGTCAAGAGTATGTGGAGAAAGGGAATTGCTGGGATTTCTGCGCCATAGTAGTAAGAAGAAGACAGAGCGCGCGACCGAGAAGACGCGCAGGACGTGGTTCGGGCGAATAACGTCCCTCTTCCAAAACGCCAAGCTGGACGATGACCTGTGGGACCAGCTAGAAGAGCTCCTCATCTCCGCTGACGTGGGTGTCGGTCCGACGCAGAGATTGCTTGACCGCCTGAGGCGACGGGTCTGCGAGGATGGCGTTTCGCGGTCCGAGGATGCGCTCGACCTGCTGAAGCGAGAGATGGTGTCCATGCTCAGCGTGGGTGAAGGCGTCGATGTCCTGGAGGTAGAGGAGGCCCCGCTGATCTTGTTGATGGTTGGCGTGAACGGCGCGGGCAAGACTACCAACATCGCCAAGCTGGTCCAGCTCTACAAGGACGAGGGGAAGCAGGTGTTGTTGGGCGCGGCGGACACCTTCCGTGCCGCCGCCATCGAGCAACTCCAGGCATGGGCGCACCGCCTGGGCGTGGATGTGATCGCCCATCAGCCAGGCGCGGACCCGGGCGCGGTGGCCTTCGACACCGTCCAGGCAGCCAAGAGCCGTGGCACCGACGTGGTTATCATCGACACGGCAGGCAGGCTTCATACCAAGGTCAACTTGATGGAGGAACTCAAGAAGATCCAGCGCGTCCTCTCCCGGCAGTTGGATGGGAACTCGCAGCGCGTCTTGCTCGCCCTGGACGCTACCACCGGGCAAAATGGTCTCTATCAGGCCCGCTCCTTCACCGACGCTCTCAGATGTGACGGTGTCTTTCTGGCGAAGCTCGACGGCACGGCCAAGGGCGGCATTGTTGTGGCAATAGCCGATGAGTTGAAGCTGCCTGTCTTGTACATCGGGACAGGCGAGCAGCCCGACGACATCGCTGCCTTCGATCCTCAGCAGTTTATCGACGCGCTGTTCAGCGAGAGGGGCTCGGAGTAGGGCCGCGCAACCAGCGCTGCTCTCGATGACCTGGAGCATCCGCAATTCCGCCGTGCCAGCGATTCTGGCCCCCTCGTGCCACCGCTCACCCTCAGAGGGAAACGCGACGCAAGTTGTCAAAGTCGATAGCACGCTCCGCTGTGCAGGGTAGACTCGACATGAACGAGGACCCCCCATGCTAGACGTCCTTCTCTGGTTGCTCGCCGTTGAGGCGATAGGGCTGGCTGCGTTTCCGTTGTGCTACTACCTGTTTCCTCGATTGAGAGACAGGGGGTACTGCGTGAGCAAGCCCCTGGGCATACTCGTGATTGGCTACCTCTCCTGGATCTTGAGCGTGCTGCACATATTGCCCAGCGCCCAGGTCACGCTTGTGGCCCTCTTGATCGTGCTGGGCTGTTTCTCCGGCTGGTACGTGTGGGGACGCCGCCAGGAGTTCCTCGACTTCCTGGTGCGGGAGCGCACTGCCATTCTGGTGGGCGAAGGCATCTTTCTCGCGATGTTCGTGGGGTGGCTCATCTACCGTGCCTACGACCCGTCTATCGACCACACCGAGCAGCCGATGGATTTCGCGTTCCTCAACGCATCGATCAGGTCCTTTCTGGGCTCGCCCGAAGACCCCTGGCTGAGAGGAGAGACTGTCAGCTACTACTACTTCGGGTACTGGATGATGGGCATGATCAGCAAGCTGTCCGGTGTGCTGTCCAACGTCTCCTACAACCTGTCCCTGGCCCTGATTCCGGCCATGAGCGCCATGGGGGTATTCGGACTGGTCTACAGCCTGGTGCGCGACGAGGCGGGCCGGCTGAGATACGCTGTCATTGGGGGCGTGGCTGCGGCCCTTCTCCTGGTAGTCGCTGCGAATCTGGAGGGCGTTCCGGAGTTCATGCGGGCCAACGGGATGGGCTCCGACGGAGTATGGGACTGGATGGAATTGAAGCGCGACCCCACCGACCCGTCCAGCGAATTGCTGTCCCGGCTGGAAGCGCCCGACCTGGCGCAGGGCTGGCACCCTGTTGAAAACTGGTGGTGGTTCCGCGCTACCCGCGTGATTGACACCTACGACGGCTCGCGGTGGACAGACATGACCATCCACGAGTTTCCGTCCTTCAGCTTCATTCTGGGCGATCTCCATCCCCACGTGATGTCGATCCCCTTTGTAGTCCTGTTCTTGGCGTTCTGCTGGAACTTCCTGAAGTCCCCTGCCCATGTCTGGCTCCCATTCAACCGCCGTTCGTACGCAACTGTTCTGATGATCGGCCTGTCGCTTGGCGGCCTGGCGTTCACCAACATGTGGGACCTGCCGGTCTTCGGCGCTCTCTTCGTCGGCATCGCCGCGCTGAAGGCCTATTCAGCCGGTGGCGCCAAGACCTGGGATCTGGTGAAAGGCGCTGTCCCCATCGGTCTGGTTGTCCTCGGACTGGTGTTCGTGTTCTTCCTGCCGTACTTCCTCACCTTCACCAGCCAGGTATCGGGGATCGGCGCCCTGACTCAGACCAGGACGCGTCCATTCCACATGTTCATTGTATGGGGGGTCTTCCTGGTGGCCGTGGTCCCATTCATTCTAGGCGTGTTCTGGCGGACGACCGTAAGGAAAGACTGGGCCAGGTTGACAGTCACGGCGATGGTTGTCGGTTTTCTGCCCTACGTGGTATGGACGTTCTTCTACATGGAAAAGGGCGGGGACCCCAGTGAGCTGGTGGCGAGGTTTGCCCACGTGCTCCCCTTCGCCCTGCTAATCAGCATAGCGGTGTATAGCGCGATGTGGTTGGCCAGACAGGACAAGCCCTCCACGGGCAGGGTCTTTGCCCTGGCCCTGGCGGCTCTCGGACTGCTGCTGATCATGGGGCCCGAGATGCTGTTCGTCGATGACTCCTTCAGCGGCGCGTGGGAGCGCATGAACACGGTCTTCAAGCTCTACTACCAGTCGTGGATCGTCCTTGCCGCCGCTTCGGGCTTCGCCATATACTACTGGAGCACACTGAGGGAGAGCGCCTCCGGCTTCGCGCTCTTGCTGACTCGCGTGTGGTCGGTTGCCTTCGTCGTGCTGCTGATCGCCTCCGCGTACTATCCCTTGGCCGCCGCCGCATCCAAGGGAAACCTGTTCCACGAGGGCGCAACCCTCGACGGGCTGTCCTATCTGGAGCGATTCGACGGCGCGGAGTATCGGGCCATCGAGTTCCTGAAGGAGTACGCGCGCCGCGACTCAGCGGTCTTGGAGGCCGTGGGGGGTGACTACAGCGCCTTCGGACGCATCTCCGCCGCCACCGGCGTGCCGACGGTGTTGGGCTGGCCCGGCCACCAGCGTCAGTGGCGGGGCTCTTCGGACCCCTTTGAGGGCAGAGAGCAAGATGTGGCGACGATCTACAAGACGCGAGACGCACAGGAAGCGAAGGACCTTCTCGCCAGGTACGACGTGGACTACGTTTACGTGGGGACTCGGGAGCGAGAGAAGTACGGCGAGGATGGACTCAGCAAGTTCTCATCCTTCATGGGCGTCGTGTTCAACGAGGGTGCTGTGACCCTCTATAGAATGCTGCCTTAGCAGGCTGCTGAAGAGCCCTTTCGACAAGCTCTCGACAGCTCCGATGCGTCGGGGCGTATCCCAGAGCAACACTGTGCCCGCTGAAGGCGCACCGTGCAGCTGGAACCAACTGTAGCGCAGTGTCTCGTAGGGGCGGTTCGGGAACCGCCCTCGTTCCGTGCGCGAGTGGCTGGGAAGAAGAACCCTAGGTTGATGTGATGAATGGGGCCCCGACTTGTCGGGGCCCCTACAAGACACCGCGCTACGGCTGGTTAGGCAAGGTTCTGATTACCATCCTGCGAAGGCTTCTCTAGCTCAAACAACACGTTCAGCAATTCCCTGATTTCATCAACTGCTAGACCACGCCAGCTTCCCACTTCAGGTCTGTGCTCATCGTAGACATCATTCAGATCGGTTCGCTTCAGTACGGATAGCATTCCTGTGGCTGCCGCACCCGCCAGCTCCTCGTCGCTACCGTCACCAACATAGACACATTTCTGTGGTTGGATATGAAGTCGATGGCAAGCAACCCGATAGATGCCGGTACATGGCTTCTTGACACGTTCTTCACAAGAAAACACCGGTATGTCAATGAGATCGGCCAATGGCGATTGCTCCCAGAGTAAGGGGACTTCGGGCCCACAATTGCTGATGAGACCAAGCTGCAATCCCATTTCCTTCAGCATGCTCAGTGCTTCCAACACCTCTTGCTCAGGTACGATCGCATTCGTCATGAATTCATAGTGATGCTTGGCGGCTTGCATGATTTGCGTAGTGTCCGCTTCCACACCAAAGCGACAACAGATGTCTTGAACATTGTCCTCCATGGAACCGTAACGCCCCAAAGATCTGTCGTTGAACGTTTCCCCCACTAGTCGCCAGAATTCAGGATACGGAACATTGAGAGCTTTGGCCATCTGAGTATTCACTTGGTCGTACTGTTGGCGCGTGAAACTCCTAACCAATGTACCGAACAGATCGAAGACAACAGCTCCATAGAGCATTATCTCTTCCTGTAGTGGCCTAGACCTCGCAATACGATGGTATTGACGTGCTTCGAGTGGGGCCGTCCACGACCCTACCCAGAGTCGCCTCCGATGCCTGGTTCGGTGCTGTTCCGTCCTTCTTTGCTCGCGACGAGCAGATAGGCGCCGGGCCCGTTGTACGCCGGTTGAGTGGTACGAACGAAAGCTATACCAGCAACGCCAACGGGTCTTCGAGCAGGCGTTTGACTTCCATGAGGAACGCAGCGCCCTGAGCGCCGTCGGTGACACGGTGGTCGCCCGATAGGGTAGCGGTCATCATCTCGGCGACCGTGACCTGGTCGTCTCGGACCACCGGCATCTTGGAGACCGTGCCCACGGCCAGGACCGCCGACTGAGGCGGCTGGATAATCGCCGTGGAGCTGGACACGTCGAACATGCCCATGTTGCTCACGCTGAAGGTGCCCCCGGTGTACTCCTGCGGGTGTAGAGTTCCGCTCTTTGACCGCTGTATGAGGTCCTTGCTCGCGACCGAGATCTGCGCCAGGGTCTTGCCGCCGCAGTCCAGGATGGCCGGCATTATCATCCCGTCCTCTTGACCAATCGCGACGCCTACGTTTATCGACTGACTCATCCGAAGGCTGTCCCCAGCATAGGATGCATTGAACCTGGGATGCTTCTTCAGCGCTCCCACGCAAGCCTTGATGATCATGTCGTTGACGCTGACGTGTATGCCGTCGCTCTTCAGCCTGCTGTTGATTTGGCTGCGCAGCTTCACCGCCTCTGTGATGTCGATTTCGGCGGTGAGGTAGTAGTGCGGCGCTTCCCGCTTGCTTCTGACTGTGACCCTGCCAATCTGCTGTCGCATCTTCGAAAGGGACGCCTTCTCGCCGGCGTCGGCCTCGGGGAGTGGTATCGGCGTCACACCTGCGGGCTCAGGCGCGGGAGCTACCACCTCTACCGGAGGGGCGACAGGCGGCTCGGCTGCCGGTGCGACCTCCGGCTCGGCCGCGGGTTGAGGCGGCTCGAAGCCCAGCACATCGTCCTTGGTGATCCTGCCACCAGGGCCGGCGCCCTTGACTTGACTCAGGTCAATGCCCTTCTCCCCGGCCAGTTTGCGTGCGACCGGAGAAGCCCGCACCTCTTGGGACGGTGCTGGTAGCGCCTCTGCCGGCTTCGGCGGCGGCGTGACTATCGCGGCCTCAGGCTCCGGGGCTTCAGCAATCTCCTCGTCTGCCGCAGCGACAAGGGCGATCGGCTGGCCAACCGGCACAGTAGCGCCCTCCACCACCAGGATCTTGCTCAGCACTCCCGCGTTCGGGGACTCAAACTCCACGACCGCCTTATCCGTCTCGATCTCAGCGATAGCCTCTCCCACTTCCACCTCAGAGCCCTCGGGCTTCAGCCATCGCACGACGGTACCTTCCTGCATGTCGTAGCCCATTTGTGGCATATTCAGTTCGGTAGCCAGAACTCATCTCCTGCCCGGAACGCGGTTCGTGTCATATCGGCCCTCTCTCGAAGCTCTCCCCCTCAAGACGGTTGTTCCGGGATTTCTTCCCCGGCGTCGCTCCGCGTGCGGACTCCGCCAGGTCCTACAACCGTAGACAGGTTAGATCCCGTACAGCTCTCTCGCTGCGCTCATGATCCGGTCGGGGTCCGGGTAGGCCGCCGCCTCGAGATTCCTGTTGTAGGGCGCAGGCACGTCTGCGCCACAGACGCGGCCCACCGGTCCATCCAAGTAGTCGAACGCTCTCTCCTGTATCGAACTGGCCACCTCGCCGGCGAACCCGCCGGTCCTCCAGGTCTCCTCAACCACGATCGCCCGGTTGGTCTTCTTCACGGACTCCACGACGGTACCCATGTCAAGCGGGCGCAGGGTACGGAGGTCTATGACCTCGGCCCCGACGCCCCTGGCGGCGAGGGCTTCCGCAGCTTGCAGCGCAGTGTGCACCATCCTGGAGTAGGCGACGATCGTCAGGTCGTCGCCCGGACGCTTCACTGCTGCCTGCCCGAATGGTACCCGATACGGCTCTTCCGGCACTTCGCCTCGAATGCTGTCATAGAGCAGGGCGTGTTCTGCGTATAGAACAGGATCGCTATCGGCGATGGCCGAGCGCAGCAAACCCAGCGCGTCGTACGGGTCTGAGGGGGCCGCCACCTTGAGACCCGGCACGGAAGCGAACCACCCCTCGAAGCTCTGTGAGTGCGTGGCGCCCAGTTGCCCTCCGCCGCCGGTAACCGTCCTGATTACAATCGGCGCCGCCAATTGGCCGTCGGATAGGTACCGGAGTTTGGCGGCATGGTTCACTACCTGGTCAATCCCCCGGAGCATGAAGTTGATGGTCACAATCTCTACGATGGGTTTAAGACCGGCCATCGCCGCGCCCACTGCGGCGCCCAGGACCACCGACTCGGAGATGGGCGTATCCCTGATGCGGTCGGGGCCGTACTCCTCCAGAAGGCGTCGGGTCACCGCATAGGCCCCACTGTAGGCGCCGATGTCCTCTCCCATCAGGAACACCCTCTCATCGCTATCGAGGGCTTCGCGCAGTCCCAGACAAATCGCATCCCTGATGTTCATGACCGTCATATCACGCTCCACTTGAAACGGCTGTCACGACCGACCGTAGCGCCCGAGGGGTCGTCGCCATTTCCGTACTCAGGTGTCGAGGATCGACCAAATCCGCGCGTCCCTCGTTCTGAGCCCGGACACCACGAACGGGAGATACTCCATTACCTACCCAAGTGAGCGACAGGTCGTGGGAGAGAGCGGCCAAAGGGCTCGTGGGATGGGCGCGTGAGAGACAGGATCGCTCAATCACTGGGCACAGCCTGCGAAGCGTAGACGTTTTCGTAGAGTGCTTCGGGACTGGGATCGTCGCTCTCTTCAGCGAACCGAATCGCCTCCTGGACCGCTGCTTCCACCTCTTGGTCTATGTGTACGAAGTCCTCTTCACCGAGTAGACCCTCTCCCAGAGAAATCGCTTTGAGGACGTTGATCGGGTCCTTGGCTCGCCACTGGTCGACTTCGGACGCTTCTCGGTAGGTCTGCGGATCGGCGAGTTGGTGTCCCGGGAACCTGAGTGTCACTGCCTCAAGGAAAACGGGCCCCCCATCTGAGCGGATTTGTGCCAACGCCTCAGTCGTGGCCTCGCATACCGCCGCAACGTCCTGGCCGTCTATCTGCGCCGCAGGGATCCTGTAGGCGTCGGCCGCTTGGAAGAGATCCCTTCCGGAGTCCCTCGTTCGTTCCACGCGCGTCCCGGTTCCGTAGAGGTTGTTCTCAAGGAAGAAGAGTACCGGGAGCTTCCACAGGGATGCCAGGTTCAGCGACTCGTGGAACTCGCCCCCATTCATGGCGGCATCACCAAAGGAGCAGAGCACCGCACGGCTCTCTCTCTTGCGGTTGATGGCCAGGGCCAGGCCCACAGCGATGGGCAAATGCCCTCCCGCAGTGGCGTATCCTCCCATGAACCCCTTGGAGACGTCGAACAGGTGCATGGAGCCGCCTTTCCCGCTGCTGCTCCCGGTAGCCTTTCCCATCAGCTCGGCCATAACGACATTGGGGTGCATTCCCCTGGCCAGCGCGTGACCGTGGTCACGATAGCTGGTGATGACGTAGTCGTCGTCTCTGAGGGCCGATATCGCGCCGACCGCTATTGCCTCTTCGCCGATGCACAGGTGGAGGAAACCTCTAATCTTGCCCTGCAAGTACAGACGAGCGCACTGCTCCTCGAACAGACGGATTAGGAGCATCTGCCTGTACCACTCGGCTGCTTGCGCCTTATCTGGTTTTGTCGCCAGCTTCATCGTTGCCTCACACCCGACGAGCCCGCCTGGGGCTGCCGGACCGCCGATTCCTCGTCGGACACGCTCCCGGTCCCTGGCTGTCCTGCCACCGGCGCCAGGACAGCGCCGGAGGGTCCGGTACCCACCCAGGACGAAAGCGAAACGCCGTCGACTAACCGTAGATGGCGCGACCGTCCGCCGAAAGCGCCGCCTCTTTCACCATCTCTGAGACGGTAGGGTGAGGATGAACCAGCCATCCCAGCTCCTCCGTCGTGCTCTCCAGGAGCCTGGCCATACCCAACTCGCCCAGCAGCTCGGTCACCTCGGCGCCTATCATGTGCGCCCCCAGAATGTCCCCAACCTCGGCATCTACCACGAGCTTCACCATGCCCTCGCTTTCACCCAGCACGAGCGCCCTGCCGCTGGCCGCCAACGGGGACTTCCCAATCTTGACGTCATACCCGCGCTCCCGGGCCTGCGCCTCGGTCAGACCGAAGCTGGCCACCTGCGGTTTGCAGTACGTTGCCCTGGGCATGAGCTCGTAGTCTAATTTAGGCGGCTCCAGTCCCGCAATGGCCTCGACAGCGGTGACGCCTTGAGCCGATGCCACGTGGGCCAGCGGGAGCTTTCCCGTGACGTCCCCTATGGCGTAGACGCCCGGAACGTTGGTCTCCATGTTATCGTCGATCAGGACATATCCCTGCTCAGTCGCGACCCCCACGTCCTCAAGTCCAATGTCTTCTATGTTGCCCTGCGTCCCGACAGCCACGAGGACCTTCTCGCACTCGATGACCGATTCGCCAGGATCGCCGGAGACCGTGACGAGCGCCGTATCCCCGTCGGTCCGGACACGATCGACCTTGACGCCAGTCACGGCCTTGATCCCCTGCCTCTCGAACGACTGCTCCAGTTGAGCGCTTATCTCTTCGTCCTCAAGGGGCAGCAGACGAGGGAGCAACTCGACCAAGGTGACCTCTGCCCCGTACGTGCGCCAAAGATAGGCGAACTCGACCCCGGCAGAGCCAGCGCCCACGATGACAGCCCTGGTTGGCGCCTCGCGAAGCTCCAGTGCCTCCCTGGTGGTAATGACGACCCTGCCGTCGACCGGCAGATCCGGAAGTTGCCGGAACCGCGCTCCCGTGGCGATGATCACGTTGTTGGTCGCAAGGGTCCGACCATTCTCCCGCACCTCCACCGTGTTGGCGTCCCTGAGGACACCCGTACCCTCCACGTAGTCTACCTTGTTCTTCTTCAGCAGGAAGCTGACATCTTTGGTCAGCCAGTACACCAACTCGCGGCTTCGGTCTATGGCCTTGCCAAAGTCGTACCGAACGTTCTCCACGCTGATCCCAAAGTCAGCGGCGCGTTGGACCAGGCTGAGTACCTCGGCATTTCGCAGCAGCGCCTTCGTTGGGATGCACCCCCAGTTGAGGCATACTCCCCCTATCTCCGCTCGCTCCACCACCGCCGTCTTCATTCCCAACTGGCCCGCTCTAATGGCGGCTACATACCCACCAGGCCCGCTACCAATGACTACTACATCGTAATCTGGCACGCAAACACCCCTGACTTACAGTACCGTTCCTTCCAGGTTCCCTACACTTCCGTGTATTCTACACCATCCTTGTCATTGGTATGAAGGCGACATCCGAATCCGACTCGTACGCTATGGCTTGCCGAGATCTCAACGATCCCACGAGGAAGCGCACGTTCGCGGGGGCCCTATCGAGGGAAGCTTTGTCTCGACCGACCGGACCGATGCGGGTACCGCCGCCTGAGTATCGTTGAGTAGCGAATGGCGGTCTGCTATCATAGGGAACCAGCCAATCCTCTGGGAACGGTGAGTATAGGCGTGTGCGGCGCCAGACGCGCCACTGTGGGTCTGGCGGAGAGGTGTATGGCGCAAGGATGCGAAGCTCTGAGTGCCTTCCCAGCCAGGTTGGGGAGGCTTCTTGCTGCTCGGACGGCTACAATGAGTAACTACGGTCTCACCGATGTCCCCGATGTCAGGGTGGGCCACTCCACGGACCGGCAAGTGGCGACGGGTTGCCTATGGCTGTCAGGCCGGCGTACACCATGAGCGACAGAGACACCGTGTTCGCCCTCGGCGCCGGCGAATCGCACCGGCCCGCAGGTGGGCACTTGTGCTAGCCAATGCATAATCAACTATCCATCCCAAGGGTAATCATAAAGCGTCTGGCCGATGACTGGAAGCTCCTGCTGGCCGTTTTCATCGGCATCATGATCGCTACCACTCTCGCCGCCGGGACCCCGGTGTACCTGGGCTCGCTGGAGGAACTAGCCTTCCGCAGTTCCCTGGACAGGCTAAGCGCCGCTGATATCGAGATGACCGGCGCCGATGTCGTCCTGAGTGAGAAAGCGATTCAAGAGGCGGAGCAGTCGGTGACCGATGCCATCGACCGCCACATATCCCCCATCTACCTGGAGAGGGAGAGATACCTGAAGGGTGGGGTCTCTCTGATTGGTCTCCCGACGGATCCTCTGCCCGAGGGAGGGGGAACGGGAGTGATAGTCTCACGCGGCTACCTCCAGTACCTGTCGAATCTACAGAATCATTCCCGGTTCATCGAGGGCCGAATGGCCGGGAACGACATCTCGATAGGCCAGCGCGGGCCTGAAGTGGAAGCGGTCGTCGCGGCCTCAACGGCCGATAGGTTCGGCATCAACGTCGGAGATGTGGTCACGCTTTCCTCGGCCCTTGGTGCTGCCAACGTACTATCGGCCCAGATCGTCGGGATCCTGGCGCCCGCCGACCCCACTGAGGAGTACTGGACCAATGCCAGCGCAGTACTTGAGCCGCTCCCGTCGGCGCAGCCTCTTCCACTCCTGGTGCAGGTGGACCCTGACGAGCCTCCCGTGTCGTTGTTCGTCACAGAGGACGTGATGGTCAATGTCTTGGGCGAGTGGGACTTCAGCACTTGGCTGGGCGAAGAGGTGTACCTGCGGGGCGGCATCTCCCTCGTTGGGCTGCCAACGCGGCCCCTGCCCGTGGGAGGGGGAAGCGGGGTCCTGGTCCGGGTCGGCTACCTCCAACACATCACGAATCTAGAAACTCATTCCACGTTCGTCCAGGGGCGTATGGCCGGGGACAGCGTCTCCATGGGAGCGCGGGGGCCAGAACTGGAGGCGGTCATCACAGTCTCGCTTTCCAAGAGGTTGGAGATCAACCTAGGAGACGTGATTGCGGTCTCGCCAACCCTTGGCGCTGCCACTGTGATTTCTGCGAGAATTGTCGGCTTCTTTGAGCCTGAGGACCCCAAAGAGACTTATTGGGGTCGTGGGCGCGTGTTCCTTGAGCCCGGGGCGATGACGCAGGGCCCGCTGTTGGTCCAGGTGGACCCCGACGTCTCCACTGTGGTGCTGTTTGTAACCGAGGAGGCGATGGTCGAGGCCGTGGTCCAGGCGTACCCAGGCGCCTTGGGCAAACCCATCTGGTCCATAATGGTGGACAAGGAGCGTCTCAAAGAGTGGACCACCTCAGAAGCCCGCCGTCGTCTCAAGGATTTCGACGATGAGATCCTCGAGTCTATGCCCGGGTCCTGGGTAAACACCGGACTTGTCAGAAGCCTGACAGATGCGGGTGAGAGGGAGAGCTTCTTCTCCAGGGTGCCACTGCTGCTGCTACTGACCGTCATCGTGGCAACGGTCCTCTTCTTCCTGTCAATGATGGTCTCGTACCTGGTCCAGCGCAGGGAGAGCGATACTGCCCTGTTGAGGACCCTGGGTTTCGGCGCCTGGCGGCTGCTGCGACTGAATGCGCTGGAGGGCCTGGTGATGACCGCCGTGGCGGTGGCGGTGGCGCCCTTCCTGGCGATGGCTGTCGTGGCGCTTGCCGGCAAGCTCCCGTTCTTCAGCGATATGACTGGCGGCGGTCTGATGCCCGTGGTGCTGGCGCCGACCCCCTTCCTTGTTGCGATAGGCGCCGGGGTGCTGTGCCTGTCTATTTTCGTGATACCTGGGGCGTGGGGAGTGCGGGGCGGACTCCTGCTGCACAGGCTACGGTTGTCGAGGCCGCCCACCGCGCCCTTCTTCCATCGCTACAACCTGGATGTTGCACTGCTCGTAGTGGGGATCCTAGTCTTCTGGGAGCTGCAGTCCAGGGGCCAGCTAGTATCCGGAGGACTCTTCAAGGACGTAAAGGTGAACGAGGCACTGCTCCTCGCGCCCGTCCTGTTCCTGATCGTGGTCGTGCTGCTTTTCATGCGATTCTTCCCGCTGTTGCTGCGCTTCGTAAGTGGCGAGTCCCCTGCTCTCGTGCATCTGCTGGTCGCGGCGACTGTGCTTTCGCTAGGACCGGGCATCGCGATCACGGAGAGGCATGAGGGCGACCTCGCCGATTGGCTCGTCCCCGTGGCGTTGGTGCTCGCGATTGGCGGGGCCTACTGGGCCACAAACCGTGCGCAGGACCAACGGCTCCGGCTGGGTGGGCTTGTCGTTCAGACTGGCCTTGTCGTCGGGTTCCTTGGGATGAGGGAACTGGAGACGGGCAATGTGCTCTTCGTGCCAACCATCGCCGTACTCTGCATAGTCCCCGCACAACTGGCCTTCCTCTTGCTCAGGGCAGCTACGAGGGTGACGCCGGTCTGGCTCATGGTGGGCCTGTGGCACATGGCAAGAAAACCGTTGCAGTACACCTGGCTGATACTGCTCCTAGTGCTGGCCACAGGTCTCGGAATCCTGTCCACCACCGTCGGAGGGACGCTGGAAAAGAGCGAGGAGCAGCGTATTCTGTTCGACGTACCCTCGGACCTTTGGGTTAGAGCCAGTCCGTTCATGTTGACGGGTGGATTGTGGGGGCTCAAGGAGGAGTCACTTGCCAAGCCAGGTGTGACCGCGGCGTCATTGGCCCTGCGCACGTCAGGGGCAGTAGGCGCTGGCAACGTTGAGGTGCTGGCGTTGGAGTCTGAGGAGTTCTCCGAGGTCTCCTGGTATCGTGAGGACTTCTCGGACCGACCCCTTGACGACGTCATGCGCGAGCTGTATTCGGACCCCCTTCTGGAATGGCTTGACATCCCGGATGGGGCCAACACCATCGGCCTGTGGGTCAAGCCGTTGGAGGCCAGCCCCCTTACGGAGCTCTTCATGCAGGTCGCTGACGAAAGCGGTCACATGCAGATCGTGTTCCTGGGGAATCTGAGGTCCCCCGAGTGGCATCTGCTGAGGGCCGACATACCGCCCCACATTGATCCTCCGCTACATCTCGTGTCGGTCCAGGTCTACGAGCCGGGCGCGGAGGGACTGGCAGGTGAGGGGGGAGTGCCGGTGACACCCGGGACACTCTTGGTGGACGATATCAACGTGACAGTGAGCCCCTCCAACGAGGAGTACATACTGGAGGACTTCGAAGGCGAAATGAAGTGGAGTCCCATTGTCACATCGAAGCTCTCCTCGGACAGCATCTCCTCTGATACGAGCGACGCACATCGGGGCAACAGCGCGGGAAGGTTGTCCTTCGGCAGTCAGACCGCGCGCGGCTTTCGCGGTTTCTACCGTAGCCCCACGCACGGCCCGCTGTCGGTTGTCGTCAGTTCATCCCTGGCCGCTGCCACCGGCCACGAAGTCGGCGACACCTTCCGTGCCAACATAAGTGGCCAGTGGCTGACCGTGGTGATAAGGGACACGGTTGACTACTTCCCAACCATAAGTCCTGGGGGCGGAGGGTTCATGGTAACAGACCTGGACAGATTCCTGGGACACATGAACGTCTTGTATGACATCTACTTGTTCAGGCCAAACGAGCTTTTCATTAAGGATACCCCGGACGCGCATCAGGAGATCCGAGAGGCTACTAGCGACTTGGTGCAACGCTTCGGCATTGTCCAGGACGGCGCAGGTCGGCTGGAGTCGCTTCGTCAGGACCCGTTCACCAGCGCTGGCTGGAGACCGATGGTCTTTCTGTCTCCGGGGATAGGCGTGCTGGCGGCCGTTGTCGGCTATGTGACCTACCTCCTGTTGTTCGCCAAGGAGAGTAGGAACGAGATGGGCTCTCTGCGGTCCGTTGGCCTGTCGCGCCGCCAACTGATGGGCTTGCTCGGCTTCGAACACCTCGCCATTGCAGCAATCGGTCTCGGACTGGGTACCTGGGCGGGTCTCTACGTCAGCAAGTTGATGGTGTCGCCGTTGGTCGTCACAGGGACCGGCGAGCAGGTCGTGCCCCCCTTCATGCTCACGACGGATTGGGGCCTGATGCTGCCGACGTACATTGCCTTGATCGGGACCTTCCTGGCGGCGCTGCTTGTCCTGAATCGCGGCATGGGCAGCCTGGCCCTTCACACCCTCGCGAGAGTGCGAGAGGCCTAGGTGTTCTCGTTTGAGGGGTCGTAGAGAGCCCTCAGCGGGGCGTCTCTACAGCGGTAAACGATGGTTTCATCTGGCAGCGTGTCGATATGAAAAACATCTCGCTAGCAGTGAATAGACTGGTCTCAGCGTGGCAGCTCGTGACTAAGCGGAGCCTTGCGCACTGGCGGCTTGTGTCCTACGTCTTGGTGGGTGTGCTCCTGGCCTCGGCCATGCTGTCGGGGACCGTGATCTACTTCGACGCGCTCAGGGAACTGGCGTTGAAGAACACCCTGGCCAAGCACACCACCAGCGAATTGGACATAGTGGTCAAGGTACGACAGGTCACGACGTCAAACGAGGAATACGCGAAGGCCGCTGCCTTTGTCAACGGTGAGATTGACACGCGCGTCGGCTGGATGCTTCGGGACCGCATACGCGCGGGCAAGTCCGCGACGTTCTTCCTTACCACGCCGGGCAACGAGGATGAGGCCGGCAAGGACAACGCGCGGACATATTTCGCATTCCTGCCCAGGTTGCAGGAGCCCACGGTGGCACTGTACGACGGCAGACCGCCTCGGGCCCAGCGCCTGAACCCTCAGGATCAGCCTCCGGAATTGGAGGCAATCGTCTCGTTGGAGGCAGCTCGGCTATTCGATGTCGGGGTGGGAGACCGTCTTGTCGCGGTGCCTTCTTGGAACGACGCGGTCCCATACGTCACTGTCGTCATCAGTGGTATCTTCCAGAGAAACGCGATTGATGATGACGAGCTCTGGTACCTTGAGCAAAACGTACTTCAGGTTGCCACGGGCGCCACGTTTCGGACCATTCCTTTCTACGTTTCCGAGAACGCGTACATGGAGGTATTGGGTCCGTCGCTCCTGAAAATGGAAAGCACCTACGTCTGGCTGCTGAAAACGGACGTAGGCCGGGTGAACGCGCGGAACACGGCGCCTACTGTGGCCAACATGGATGTGATGAACCGCACGTTGGGCTCGGCTCTCCCGAACTACTCACAGACCTCGGCGCTAGACAATGCCCTCAGGGAGTACGACCAACGCCTCTTCTTCAGCAAGCTGCCGATGTTCGTCGTGCTCATTGTAATCGCCGTGGTGATACTGTACTACGTCGGGACCATGTCCTCCCTGGTCATAGAGAACCAGCGTGGCGAGGTGGCCGTTCTACGCAGCAGGGGAGCGGACTCCGCTCAGACTATTGCGGTCTTCGTGCTCGAAGGGGCGACCATTGCCATCATCGCCATCTTGACGGCGCCGCTGCTGGCAGCCGTCGCCATCAGCATTCTTGGCTACACGCCTGCGTTCTCAGACCTGACCGGCGGCGCCAGGCTCACCGTTGCCATCTCAGGCGGCGCCTACATGATGAGCGCTCTAGGAGGCGCTCTCAGCTTCTTCGCACTGATCATTCCAGCGGTACAGGCGTCCCGGGTTGGGGTCGTCCAGCAGCGGCAGCAGTCTGCCCGCCCGGCACGGTTGCCGGCATTCCAGCGATACTACGCGGACGTGCTGCTGCTGTTGATCAGCATCTTCCTGTTCCGGCAGTTGACAGAGCAGGGCTCGGTCGTGGCCACCAACCATCTTGGGGAGTCCACGGTCGACCAGTTGCTGCTGGCAGTGCCGGGCCTCACACTCGTGGCCTCGGCCATGGTGCTGCTCCGGCTCTTCCCACTGGCGATGAGCCTGGTAAGCCGGTTGCTGTCTGGCTGGCTGCCCGCGGGACCGGTCATGAGTGTGTGGCAGATGGCCCGAGATCCTACTCACTACGCCAGGCTGTCCCTGCTGCTCATCCTGACAGCGGGCCTGGGCATTTTCGCCGCGAGCTTCGAGGCAACCCTGGATAGGAGTACCAAGGAACGGATCCTCTACTCCACGGGCAGCGACATCAGGGTGGAGAGCGTCCAGCCAGTCTTCGATACAAGCCCCTCGGCCACCCCGGATTCATCGCAGGTCGCAGCTCGGGAACCGAGCGTGGCGGAGGCCTATCAGCAGGTGCCGGGCGTAGAGCGCGCAAGCGCCGTCCTCAGGGTCCCGGGCCGCGATCTAACGAGACCCTCAGGTGGCAGCTTCGTAATGCTCGCCGTGGAAGGCGAGAGCTTCGGCGATATCGCCTGGTTCCGCGAGGACTTCGCGGACAAGCCTATGGATAGCCTTCTGAAATCTGTCGAGGTAGCAGATCTGCCTCAAGCGCTCGGCCTCGAGCTGCCACTGGACGCGAGCGCCGTCGGTGTAAGGATAAGGGCCGACAGACTGCAACCCACGGTCAAGGTAACCGCGCGACTGAGGAACGCGCAAGACCAGTACGCCAACTATCCCCTTGGGACGCTGGATACCACGGAATGGATGGTTCTTGAGACAGGCTTAGATACTGGAACCCTACTGTCGTTTCTCCAGGGGCTCCCCCTGACACTGGTGTCCCTCCACGTAGAAGAGACCGGCATAGGCAGGAGTCTTCAGCCAGGCTCGGTACTGCTCGACGACGTCAGAGTGACGACGAAGACTGGTGAGACCAGGTTCATTGAGCAATTCGACGATGCGGCGGGTTGGAGCGTGCTTAGGACCACCCCAGAGGCAATCCCCGACAGGCTGCGCGCGTCTGACGAGATCTTCGACGGCGAGTCGGGCTCCGTGCTGTTTTCCTGGGCTGTGGGCAGCCCAATGACGCCACGTGGCATATTCTACGGACCCGAGCCTTCCCCACTGCCGGTATTGGCCAGCAAGGCATTCGTCGAAGACACAGGGCATCCTCGCGGAGAGGAGTTCGAGATCTCTGTCGCCAGGGCTCGCATACTCGTCAGATTGGTTGACATCGTTGACCTGTTCCCAACGATGACCGCACTTGCTCAGAGTTACCTTGTTGCAGACCTCGCCGCCCTCAACCGCTATGCCGAGATCGGGGGCGCCGATAGGGATCTCGGCCTGGTCGAATTGTGGATCTCGGCCACGGCAAACGCCCCTCAGCGGGAGGGATTGGCCGAAAGGCTGGAGAACATCGAGGGGTACAAAAGCACTTCGATCCTGGACAGGGCGGAACGCATGGCCGATGTCGACGCGAAGGTGGACCCGCTGGTGAAGGCCGGTTGGCGAGCACTCCTGTTCATCGCGTTTACGGCGGTCCTGATTCTGAGCTGTTTGGGATTCCTGGTACATGCCTACGTCTCGTTCCGCAATCGGCAGTTGCACTTCGCGCTGCTCAGGACCGTGGGCTTCTCTACAAGACAGCTAGTAACGATGGTCTGGCTGGAGCAGACGCTCGTGATAGCCGTCGGAATGGCACTCGGGACCTGGATGGGTGGGAGACTGGGAGCGACGATCATGCCCTTCCTGGGTCACGACGACTGGGGAGGCCAGGTTATTCCTCCTTTCGCCATGCAGGTCAACTGGGCCCCACTGCTGACGACCTACGCGGCTATCCTCTTCGTCTTCGCCGTCATCAGCCTCGGGCTGATATGGCTCATCCAGCGGATCTCGCTGCAGCGCATCCTGAGGCTCGGCGAGGTCTAGGGATGTCTGAGAACCTGCCCGGCTGACTGCGCACCGATTCGCGCCTTGCTCCTGCACTAGGAGAACCGTGCCAGCTTCGGACGCCGTTGGAGCGATGTCGGCGCACAGATCGCTGGGGACTGCGGCGCAGCACACCTTGCCGGGGAGAGCCTCGATGGGCGAAGCATCATCGGACAGGGCGAACGGATACAGCAGTATCCAGATACAACACATACCCCAGTAAGCGACGCGTCGGGGTCGATAGCCCCAATGCATCGGGGCGTATCGGAGAGCGCAGCGAAGAGTCTATTCACCTATCTGCGGGGCAGTGATCGAAGGGCCCTGCGGGGAGATCGGATTGGCCTTGACTACGACGGTGCTCTGTGATAGCATCAGAATTGGAGACAGCAATAAGCTTCTCCAGACTGGCCGATAAGCCGAAAGGAGGCGTGATATGGTTCGTGAAATAACCGTTGCGTACCATCGTTGGAAGTTCCCCTCTCACTCCCCTGCCGGCAGGCGAGTAGCCTAGGTTGCGGAGGGACGGGATAGAGCTGGCAGGGATAACGGAAGCCGGCGGATCCGCGTAAACCAAGGGTGAACTCACTGGCCCCGTTAGTCGGGGCGTGATCCATCGGTTGTGATGACCGGAATTGCGGGACCAAAGGCCAGCGAGATAGGCTAGTACCAAAGCAGGAGCGTCATAATGGCGCTCCTGCTTTTTCGTGTGATTCGAGAGCCGACGGGATGTCGTCGCGTCCCAAGCCTTTCCGCCGGCTCTGTGATTGCAGGGCTATTGCCATCCCTCAGATACTCACGTGAGTTTCTGACAGCCTTTGATGCTATGGGTGTTCAGAGAAACAGTCGTGATTTGCAGGGGCCCCGACCTGTCGGGGTTCCGATTGGGCGAACACACAGGTTCGCCCCTACCCCGAACCATTACCTGAACATCTATAGTCGGGCAATGCCGAGTCCTGTTTCCTGTCCGACAAAGGCGAGGAAGATGCTTGGCCCCGGTC
>SDBU01003532.1_pt1 | contig 19817 bp, 21 predicted proteins | sample 2277071 | NCBI WGS metagenome assembly SDBU01 (sample SAMN10397929, study PRJNA504765) | marine sediment metagenome | isolation source: marine sediment core GS08_GC12, 126 cmbsf | place: Arctic Ocean: Gakkel Ridge, Loki's castle | collected 2008
GGTTATACGGATGGTCTTATCGCTTTTACCCTCGGTACGGGCACATAGGCGGTAGCCCTGGATCAGGTTATCAAGCCGGTTTGCCCGGCTCTTAAGTTCAACTATATGGTTGATTTCTTGCTGAAGATTGGCTGTCATTTTCGTCCTCCGTTTTTAACGAAGCAGCGGGTCTTTTCGTAAATTTCGGAGGATTTTGCTCGCTTTTCGGAGGGTTAAGACAGCCTCAAGTTGAGCCTATCTTGGCGTCCCTGGAGGGATTCGAACCCACGACCCGCTGCTTAGAAGGCACTTTCCGAAGCTGATTTTGTTCACAAAGTTCACTGAATGGAATCTCAAGATGTTCAGGGATTGTTCTTTGTCCAGATAATATCATACTTAAATAAGATTTACTAATGCCAAGTCTCTGAGCTAATTCTACTTGTTTCATCTCTTCCTCCTTTCCATTTGATATTGCTTCTCTAGCTGTGCAATATGGTCTTGCAAGTTTAGAGTGTTAATTGTTGCTATGTCTCCCGCAAAGTCCCAGATTGTTTTTCTTGTCTCCGCAGTCAACCCTTCTTTCTTCATAATTTCCATGATAGCCATTAGTAACATCATGTTTACCGCAGATGAATATGTGGCGTCATAACCAGCTTCTACTAGCAGCGACCAAGTCTTTCTAATGTAGCTATCCATTATCGGATGTATGACCACCGTCTTCTTGATGACTCTCAGCTTTGTTTTTTCTTCCATTGTGTCCTCCTTTCGGATAAACCTACTATCATACTAGCACACTGAGTCCATTTTGTCAAGCCATTTTTTAGAATAGGAAGGGTCATTCATTGGAAAGGCTAGTAGGTAAATGGGGCACTCTGTTATAAATATAACTAACATGTTATAAATCTAACATCTTGTCAGGCACAAACACAACGGTAGGACTATTGACAGAATCTTGGGTTTAATAAGAAAATGGAGTAGGGGGTGACTAATGAGTTCTAGCCAACTGGGAACAGGTAGTGCGTCTTTATCAAGTCTACTGCAACCTTATGTTGGAGCTTTGACAGGGGCTTCAGGGATAACCGAAGACCAAGCTCGGATATGTGTCCTTTATGCTCTAGTTACCCATATTGATAGCTTGCTATATGGTCTTAAGTTCATACCGATACTAGCTTTTATTGGTAAGACTGCCACCGGGAAGTCTGAACTACTAAAGCAGATGTATTATCTCGCAAGAGACCCGAAAGAAGCTACAGATACGACCAAGGCAACTATGCGTAATGAAATGGAGAGTTGCCGAACATATTTAGTAGATGAAGCCGATAAAGCAAGCGAGAAGCTACTATTAGCCAGGAGCAATAAAGCAAAAGTAAGTCATATGGTCACACCGGCTCAAGGCTGGACGCCACAGGTGCAGGATGTCTCCGGAGTCACTATTCTAGCTAGAAGAAATCCATTCATTGACTCCGCAGTTCGGAATAGGTCAATTGTTATCCATACGAATACGAATCCGGGGCAGTATCAAGTCAAACCTATCTCAGGAATAGATAATATCGCCAAGATGATACAACCATATCAACTGCAACTATCTGGGCGAGTGTTGAATGTTTGGCAACCACTGCTACAGATAGCGACGGCTATCGGTGACCCTAAGTGGATTATACCCATCATGGATGCTGTGCAAAAGGACAATAAAATCCTGAGGAGTGGGCAGGAGTATGAGCCTGAGCAGGTCATATTGCAAGCTCTTGATAAGTTAACATGGGATGGTGATAAGAGGACAAGGCTCAATAACGATGTAGACTTGGCTAAAATCACTAGTGAAGCCAATGAAATGGGAGATGTAAAACTAAAAAAGAAGCAAGTTGAGGAAATTCTGGTAAGTAAAGGCTTCAATGTAACCTATACTCACGGGAATAAGATGGTGAGGTCAGATACTAAGCTCCTTGATAGCCTACTTTAGGGGTGTCGAAAAGGGGTGTAGAATAGAAATATACTTAATATATTAGTCACCCCTAGACTACACCCCTTATAGCTCGTTACGAAATGCTCCAATGGGTCACAATGTCATCCAGTCGAGTCGAAATTTCAATTCTTAATGGGATGTAGTAAAATGAGTATATGTCTATTTGGGTCTATATTTTCCTTGGCATTGGAGGGCTTTTGGCTACTATAGCCACTACTCCTCTCTGGGTCTATATATTGAAGAGACCGAAGGTTAGCTTTGCCAAAGAACCACTTGGCTGGTGTTCATATCGGGAGCTTCAAGAGAAGCAGCAGAGGAAGATGGAAGTGGTGATTGAAATGGAATTAGTAAACGATGGAAACGAAGAATCAAACCTGTTGGACATTCAATTAGAGCTTTGGGGAGGCTTGGGGAAAGGCGGGAGGTCATTCTCGCCAGCATTGGTCTCGCCTTCATTGCTCAGTGACCACATAGCGGGCAATGGAGGACGGCTCGCATACAAATTAGTATATGTGTTTCCAGAGCCAGAGCCATACAAAATGTTTCCACATAGTAGGAAACTGCTTCCCCCTTTTATCCAAGGTAGAACATTTTGGGGCACACTGAAGATTTATCCCAGCCAAAACAAACGGCTTCTTTGGGGCCACAAAAAAATTGAGATGGATGTGGAATTTGAATGGCTTACCTAACACAATTCCTCGGCGCATCAGGATAAGCTAAAACCATAGCTTGGGTTACAATCACCTATACTATACTTATATAACATAAATTATATTTGCTCAGCTATTCCATTTCGCAACAAGCTACTTATAGGTAGACTCTTATCGACCTGATTTTACCACCAGCATTGAAACCAGCACTTGACCATCCCCCATCAGTATCTGTAGCCCCAGACAGATGGTGATTCTAGTCCAATACAAGGGAGACATGTTTCAGATACGAGCTAAGTGCATTTTTGTGCAAAAGGCTACATTGAAGCACTATCTTATGAACCACTGAATGTAAAGTAGTAGCTCTGACGCTTGCTCGTTTGCTGGCTCAATTACACCTGAAGTTTCGTAGACGCTCCAAAGTCCCCCACGATAATAATACATTCTATGAACACCTGTTTTCACCCATGATGGGTTTGATGGGAAGTGTTGCTCTAAGAACCCTTGCTCATGCGATTTTACCCATTGTTCTCTTTCAGCCGCACTTACAGCTTCTATTTCTTGTATCTCGTCTGGAGTGAAGTTCTTTTTATATTCTTCTAGGTTTATTTGCACACCATAGCCTATTGCCGAGACCTGCCACTTTCCATTGTCTTGATAAACAGCTTGGAAATCTGGCCTAGCTTTACCCAGTGTGTTTAGTAGATTTATACGGTAGGGAACTGCTGACATCGAAGAGACTTTGTTTTCCAAATAGTCATAGATCAAAGCACAAGCCTCATCCTGAGTTCTTGTTGGCACATCTGGCTGGATTGTCGGAGTTGGCCTAGTTTCCTCAATTAAACCCCATATCCCCCTTCCAAAGCCTACTACTAGTGGTTTAATCGGTTTCACTATCGGTGTCACTATAGGGATGTCTATTATTAACCCGGAAGCCAGAACCGATAGCACTATAACTAGAATCAATATGTTGTTTTTTTTCACTACCATAATGCTTAGGTGGATGGTAAGCTCTCCAAGCCTATTTGTCAACTATTATCCATTATTGTCTAGTTGTGCCTAATCACTCTCCGCACTTTACCATTACATCTAAACAGAGGTGTTGAGAGTGAGCAGAAAGCAGCCAGACAAAGAGATTGAGAGGATATTCTTTACCTTCACCGAAGCACAAGAGTTCTTAGGTGTGAGTCACCAGACGATATACAAGCTGATGAAAGAGGGATTACCGTCACACAAGATTGGTAAGAAGCGTGTGTTCCTAAAAGAAGACCTTATTAAATGGATTAAGGAACATTAAATATAGAGAAGCTGGTTAAGTCACGACCACACCAAATTAACTAGAGTTGCTATTGCTGCACCAACAGCAGCACTCAATAAGCTGACGAAAACTAAGAACTTACGATGCGCTCGTTCCCTTTCCAAATCCTTGTGTTCGGCAGGATGATAGCCAGGATGATACGAGAAGAAGTAGCAGCATTTTCGCTCTGAAGTAAGGACATTTAATAAGTAACTATTATCCTTTCTGTTTTCAGGATAGAAATACCAAAGTTCTCTAGCACAGGTGAGTGAACCAAGAGCTTTGTGAGTGCCATCAGTGATTTTCTTTCTACCCTCCATTGGACATTCTTGAAAACCAATTGAACCATAATAATTAAAAATTTGCAGCATTTTTAGTGCATTAGTTGCCCCCGGTTGGATAAATTCTTCGAATCCTTTTATAGCCAGAAATCCGCAATCGCTACATTTAACCTGTTTCTTGAACATGGTAGAGATATTATACCACCTTATTAGCTTAAAGCGAGATAGGCAAGAAGCGGGTGTTTTTGAAAGAAGATTTGGTTAGGTGGATAAAAGAGCACTAGAGTGATAACATAGTTGGTATGTTGGAGTAGTGAGTTTCTTTATAAAAAGGTAAGAGACACATATGAGTTTCTGGAAAGTATTCTGGATAGCTATCTTTGTTATCGCTGCTGCTATAGGCGTTCTTCTTTACCAATACTTTTGTGGCTCATTGTCAGCATTACAAATAGATGAGCGTAGTGCAATAGCACAAATATATCTCGGCTCAATAACATTGGTAGCTGTTGTTTTTACACTTCTTTATGCAACATTTCAGTTTCGAAAAGCACTCTCAAAACCAAAATTACGAATAGTAGTTGACCAGAATAGGGAAACCAAGACTTCAATTATTACCACAAAAAGTGCCAGAGGTGGGTTAGCGGATGAAGCATCCATCAACCTATATGTTTACAACGATGGTAATCTAGTAGCAGACTTATATAGTATTGAGTTTACAATCCCAAGTATTTTCAACCCAGCGTTAATAACAGCAGATACAGACCACTATGGCGTTCAGACCATAATAGGTATTCCCGAGGGTCAATTATCAACAATTACTTTCTACAGCCGTCGAGCGGATGAATATGTTTCGTATGTCCACAAACTGGTTCACATTGGCAACATGATTATGAATGTAACCCAAGATACTAGGGATAAGGTGCCCAAAAAGTTCAAAATAAGCTATCAGATTTTTGGCAGTTGGGCAGATAAACAAGAAGGCTCTTTGGATGTTTCTTTAACCGTCAATTAGTAACCCACATATCAGCGACCATGCTCATTTCCTTATTTCCCCACCGGTATTGAAAACGACCTATTATCTTCCCCAAATGAATCACCATGCCCCAGACAGAAGCAATCTAGCTTTGAATCCCTGCTACCTAAGCATCAGGCTAAAATGATTTAGCACCCATTTTATTTTCTGTGATATAATCAAGCAAAAACTGAGAGGTGTAAAATGCAAGACCGTGAAGTTCATATTGAAGGATGTCCGCTACAGCGTGAAAGAACCCACAAAGCGGGTGATTGCAGAATTTGCCCGCAAGTCGATGGTTGCATACTCTTAGCAATTCTGAAAAAACTGGGTGGCATAGAGCACAGCATTAGGGAGCTTTCCAAAAAGGCAGCAAGGTAGAATCCCCTAGCTTTCTTTTCTTTATCACCCCTTGTACCGTAGTACTCTGCCTCAAGATAACGGTGCCTTATAGAACTTCAAGCTATCCTCAAAACCCACTGACCAAGCTAGAAGAGTTACCGTTTACCTTATGGTAAAGTTCCAGAGCATCATCAAAGGTCAGGCTTGCTGCATAGTGGCTAACCATATCAGGAGTCTCCCAACCACCTAGACTCTGAATTACCTTATTGGACAATCCTGATTTTACATTGTGGACACAGAAGCCTCTCCTGAAACTATGGGGATTACAATGTATCTCTGTAGCTTTACCTAATCGCTTAAGCATGGTTGAGATACCGTCTGCTGTTATTTCCAGACTATTATGCAAGCTAAACCATTCTCTAACAATGCCATTCCCTGCTAGAGCCTTACGGTAGCGGTTGCCTTTGCCCAGAACAGTGACTGTCCCTTCATGCCAGTTGAAATCGCTTCCTTTTACATTAGCACATTCGGAGAGTCTCACTCCCGAATACCACAGCAGATTGAGGATAACTCTGTCCCTCTCCGAAATACAGTGGTTTATCAATATGGTTAGTTGCTCTTTGCTGATAGCCGGTAACAGCTTCTTTTGCCTTCTGGGTGATAACACTTTCTCAATTGGATTAATAAGAAGATAATCAGTTTGATATAGCCATCTACAAAGGGTTTTGATACACCTATAATAGTTGTGTTTGGCATTACCACAGGTGAGAGAGTTAAGATAAGTATTAATACCCTCTGAGGTCAACGGATAGCCGATAAATCTATCCAGCGCTAGGTGATAGATACGGAGCGTCTTTGGACTTGTCCCTGAAGCTCTAGAACTAAGAAACTTCTCCAGGATTTCCTTTGTGAACTTTTGTGAACTTTTTGAGGTTGTTACGCTCAGATTTGTGGCGTCCCTGGAGGGATTCGAACCCACGACCCGCTGCTTAGAAGGCAGCCGCTCTGTCCAACTGAGCTACAGGGACAAGTGCTTACTCTGGAGTTTAACAAATGGGTACTGTAGCGTCAAGCTAGTTTAAGTAAGCATCAGCTTGACAAGCATTTATCTACATTGTTAGTATGTGGTCAGCTTCGCCCTTTCAACAGCTATTATTCCCCATCTCCTTTGAAGGAAAGGGAGATTAAGGAGGTGAAGTTGCTAAACGATGGATAAGATGACGGTCAGGGATATTGAAGTCGGGGGCAAAAGGGTCTTGGTTAGGGTTGACTTCAATGTTCCTTTAAATGAAGAAACGAGGGTTATTACCGATGATACTCGTATTCGAGCTACACTGCCTACTATCAGATATCTTATTGACCGGGGAGCCAAGGTTATTCTGTGCTCCCACCTCGGTCGACCTGGGGGAAAGGCAATTGACAAACTACGCTTATCTATTGTTGCTAAGCATCTGTCGCAGATTTTAGGTCAGCCAGTGGCAGTTACCACGGACTGTATCGGTCCTGAGGTAGATAAGACAATAGAAAAAATGAGGGGTGGCGATGTTTTACTTTTGGAAAATGTTCGTTTTCATCCTGGGGAAGAGAAAAATGATGCTTCTTTTGCTCAAGCCCTAGCTCAGCTAGCTGATATATATGTCAATGATGCCTTCGGTGCCATCCATAGAACTCATGCTTCAATAGTAGGCATTACTAATTACCTTCCCGCCGTGGCTGGTTTACTAGTTGAGAGGGAGAGCAAGGTCTTAGAGGGTGTTTTAGCCAATCCAACTCACCCATTTGCCGGGCTTCTTGGTGGAGCTAAGGTGAGTGATAAGATTTGCATGTTAGAAAATATTATGGATAGGGTAGACTCTCTTCTAATTGGTGGTGGTATGGCAGCTACCTTCCTAAAGGCTAAATCCTATGAGACAGGTTTATCGTTGATTGAGGCAGACAGGCTAGATACTGCTGTTGGGTTAATGGAAAAAGCGACAAGAAATGGAGTGCGTTTGTTGCTTCCGGTTGATGTAATTGTGGCTAATGAAATTAGTGCTGAGGCTAACGTTAAGACGGTAGCTATTGAAAATATACCGTCAGACTGGAGGATTGTAGATATAGGACCGCAAACCATTAAACACTTCTCCAAGGAACTAGAGGAGTGCCAAAAAGTTTTTTGGAACGGACCTATGGGCATATATGAAATACCTCAATTTGCTGAGGGGACAAAAAATATGGCTAGACTTTTGGCTAGTCTTGATGCTACTACTATTATTGGGGGAGGCTCCACTGCCGAGATAGTGACCGGGATGGGATTAGCTGATGCCATGTCTTTTGTATCTACCGGGGGTGGTGCCTCACTTAGACTTCTAAGCGGTGAAACACTACCAGGTCTGGAGGCACTGCCCAATAAGAAGGAGGCTAAGTCTGATTGACCTGGAGTTGATAAAGCTTATTTCTCAACCTTCACTTACCAAGATTGTGTTATTAGTCATTGATGGGTTAGGCGGATTACCCAATCCACAAACAGGTAAGACAGAGTTAGAGACGGCTAATACACCAAACCTTGACCATTTAGCTGCTAAAGGTATATGTGGTCTTATTGACCCGGTGAGCCCGGGGATAACACCAGGTAGTGTCCCCGGTCACCTGGCTCTATTTGGTTATAATCCTTTGAGCTTTAACATTGGTCGGGGAGTGGTGGAAGCAATTGGCATAGATTTTGACCTAGAGCCAGGAGATGTAGCTGCCCGGGGAAACTTCTGTACTGTGGATAAGGCAGGCTTAATTACCGACCGCAGGGCAGGTCGTATCTCCACCGAGAAGTGCACTGCGCTGTGCCAGTTACTAGGCGGACTGGTAATAGATAAGGCTAAGCTTTTTGTTCGTCCAGTCAGGGAGCATCGCTTGATAGTGGTATTTCGCGGGGAGGGACTCCCTGCTGACATCAGCGATTCTGACCCTCAGCAGATAGGTGTGGCCCCGAGGGCTATCACTGCCTTATGCCCAGAAGCTGAGAGGATGGCTAGTATTGCCAACCAATTTGTAGCACAAGCCAAAACCACATTAGCTGAGCATTACCCAGCCAATATGATTCTCCTCCGCGGCTTCTCCCAGCGACCTCACTTTCCTACTATGGGTGAGGTTTATAAGCTGAAGCCAGCAGCCATTGCTAGTTATCCTATGTATCGGGGACTAGCCAGGTTAGTTGGTATGGAGGTTCTGGAGGCAGGGAATACTATTGAAGATGAATTCGCCGCCCTAAAACAGAACTACACTGACTACGATTTTTTCTTCTTACATATAAAGGAAGCTGATTCGGCTGGTGAAGATGGTGACTTTGACCGGAAGGTCAGGATTATAGAACAGATTGATGATGCTCTATCAGAGCTAATGAGCATCGAGCCTGATGTCATTGTGGTTACCAGTGACCACTCAACTCCAGCCTTGCTTAGGGGGCATAGCTGGCATCCGGTGCCTATCCTTTTATATTCTAAATGGTGTCGTCCTGATGGAGTAAGAGAGTTTTCCGAGTCAGCTTGTGTTCTTGGCGGATTGGGAAGGTTCCCAGCGACACAGATTATGCTCTTAGCCATGGCTAATGCCCTGAAACTGAACAAATTCGGTGCTTAGGAGAACGAAATGCGGGTGCCGATGATTGCTGGTAATTGGAAGATGAATACTACGGTAGGTGAAGCTATAGAACTGGTCAATGATATGCTGCAGGGGCTTGATGAAATAGATAATGTTGATAAGGTAATTTGTCCGCCGTTTATTTCTCTGGCTGCAGTGAGGGAATTAGTCAAAGGAAGCTCAGTAAAATTGGGGGCGCAAAATCTATACTTTGAGGAAAAGGGTGCCTATACCGGGGAGATTTCACCACTAATGCTCGCTGACCTGTGTGAATTTGTTATTATAGGGCACTCTGAGCGCAGGCAGTATTTTAACGAGACCGGAGGGATTGTTAATAAAAAGATACAAGCGGCGTTGAAGGTTGGGCTTAAGCCTATTTTGTGCATCGGGGAAAGACTGGAAGAAAATGAGGCTGGAAGAACAGAAGAGGTAGTGACCGAGCAGCTAAGCTCATCTTTAGCTGGAATAGGCTATCTCAGTGGTTTGACCATAGCCTATGAGCCGGTTTGGGCTATAGGCACCGGCAGGGCAGCTAGCGGTAAGCAGGCAAATAAGACCATTGGTTTTATCCGTCAAACTATCTCCCCAAAATATGGTAAAAGAGTTGCCCAGGATTTGCGCATTCTTTATGGTGGTAGCGTTACTGCTGACAATATTGCCGAGTTTATCAGCCAGCCTGAGATAGATGGCGCCCTCGTTGGCGGGGCAAGCCTAAAGGCAAACGAGTTCTTAAGCATTGTCAAGCAAACTTCAGAAATTAAAGGTAGATAAAGACTTCTTATGAATCATCTAGTAGCTATAGTTGGTCCTACTGGCATAGGCAAGAGCCAACTGGCTCTTCGCCTGGCCAAGGCTTTTGATGGAGAGATAGTAAGCGCCGATAGCCGAGAGATATATCGCTATATGAATGTTGGTACCGCCAAACCTAGCCCGGAGGAGCTAGCTCTTGTCCCTCATCACCTAATTAATACAGTTAACCCTGATGAGGATTTTAGTCTGGCTCAATATCAAGAGCTAGCCTACAAGGCTATTGAGGATATTCAACAGCGCCACAAATTAGCTATATTAGTCGGTGGCAGTGGGCTATATGTGTGGTCAGTATTGGAGGGCTGGGGAATACCACAGGTGGCACCAGACTGGGAATTTAGACACAGTTTGGAGGAGAAGGCAGTTGGTGCTGGGAAGGATGAGCTTTATCACCAACTTGTGGCGGTTGACCCAGTGGCAGCGCAGAGGATTGACCGGCGTAATGTGCGCCGCATGATAAGGGCTCTTGAGGTATATAGAGGCACTAATGTCCCCTTTTCTCAGCTTCAGCATAAGAAAGCGCCACCTTTTAATGCTCTGATAATAGGTTTAACCACAGATAGGAAAGAGCTATATTACAGGATTGACCTCAGGGTTGATAACATGATAGAGCAGGGTCTGGTTGAGGAAGTGAAAAAGTTGGTAAATATGGGATACCACCTTGAGCTGCCAGCTATGTCTGGAATAGGCTACAAGCAAATTGGAATGTTCCTTAACGGTGAGCTAACCATAGCCTCTGCCATACAACAAATCAAGTTTGAAACCCACCGATTTGTCAGGCACCAATATACCTGGTTTCAGTTGAAAGATGATAGGATACAGTGGTTTGATATACAAAGCAATAATGTGGGAACGGAAATCACCACGCTACTGACTAGATTCATAAGCAGGGGTAAATCATGATGAATTTTACTAAGATGCAGGGTGCCGGAAATGACTTTATACTAGTGGAAGCTGGTGGTGTAAACCGTGATTGGTCTCAGATGGCAATAGCTATGTGCCACCACCACTTTGGTATAGGTGCTGATGGCTTACTGCTGTTATTGCCTTCAGATATGGCTGACTTTCAAATGCGTGTTTTTGACCCTGACGGCTCTGAGGCTGAAGCCTGCGGTAACGGATTAAGGTGTCTAGCTAAATATGTTTGGGAAAGGGGGCTAGTTAGCGCTGGGACTGACCAGATATTGGTAGAAACGGTAGTCGGTATCAGGAAAGTCAAGTTTCATAAAGCAGAGGACAAGCTAATTAGAATTCAGGCTAGTATGGGCAAGCCAAGATTTAGGGTTAAAGACATCCCAGTAGTAATAAGAGAGGGCGAAGGGAATATCCTTTTGCCCATAAAATCAATGCTGAGTTATCCTATTACCGTAGACGGCACAGACTTACTCCTGGACCTTGTGTCGATGGGGAATCCGCATGCTGTCTATTTTTCACCACACCCAGTATCTGATTTCCCCTTACTCATGCTAGGATCAAAGATAGAGCAACTGGCAATATTTTCCAATCGGGTAAATTTTGAGGTAGCCAATGTGATAAGCCGAGGGCAGATAGAAGTTCGGGTATGGGAGAGGGGGGTAGGGGAGACATTGGCTTGTGGCAGTGGTGCCTGTGCTGTAACTGTCGCTGCTCAACTCCACGATTACATCGACCGTAAAGTTGACATAAAACTACAAGGAGGTATACTGAATGTAGAATGGGATGGGGTAGGAGAGGTATTGCTTAGTGGTCCGGCTGAGATAGTATTTACCGGAGGATGGCCAGATGAGAATGTCAAGTCGGGTTGAGAATCTACCACCTTATCTTTTTGTGGAAATTAGTAGGAAGATCGCTGAGAAAAGGGCGAAGGGTGAAGAGGTAATTAGCTTTGCCATAGGTGATCCTGATATTCCTACACCACCCCATATAATTGATAGGCTATGCCAGGCGGCACATGACCCAGCTAATCATCGCTATCCAGAGAGCGAGGGTTTGCCTGAGTTACGCCAGACTATAGCTGAGTGGTATAAACGCCGCTTTGGCGTTTCCCTTGACGCTGGTAAAGAGGTACTACCTCTTATTGGTTCCAAGGAAGGTATTGCTCATATTGCCCTGTGCTTTATTGACCCCGGGGATATAGCCCTGGTGCCTGACCCAGGCTACCCCGTTTATTCGGTAAGCACTGAATTGGCTGGGGGTAAGCCTTACTATATGCCGCTTACTGAGGAGAATGGTTTTTTGCCTGATTTGGATGCTATACCGGCTGATGTCCTAAAAAGGGCTAAACTCTTGTGGATAAACTATCCTAATAATCCTACCGCTGCCGTGGCTAACCTTGATTTTTTCAACAGGGTAGTTAAATTTGCTCAGCAGCACGACCTGGCTATCTGTCATGATGGACCATATTCCGAGGTTGCCTTCAATGGCTATCAACCGGTTAGCTTTATGCAGTCAGAGGGAGCTAAGGAGATAGGAGTAGAGTTTCATTCCCTGTCTAAGACCTATAATATGACCGGGTGGCGAATAGGAATGGTGGTCGGCAACGCTATGATGGTAGATACTTTGAAGAGGGTTAAGTCAAATTTAGATTCAGGGATTCCCCAGGCTATTCAATACGCTGCTATTGAGGCTCTGAGCGGACCCCAGGATTGCATCCAAGAGCACAACGCCATTTACCAGAAACGCCGTGACCTGGTTATTGACATGCTAAATAGTATTGGACTTGAGGCCAAGCCACCAAAGGCAAGCCTATATGTCTGGGCTAAGGTTCCCAAAGGCTATACCTCTGTGGACTTTGCTACCGATTTACTGGAGAAGGTTGGGGTGGTAGTCACCCCGGGAGTAGGTTACGGCAAGAGTGGTGAGGGTTACATCCGATTGTCCCTAACTGTTCCCGATGCGGGGCTGGTGAAAGGCTTGTCACGGCTGGCAGGGTGGCGCAATACTAGAATCAGGACAAGGAAAAGGGAATAACTTGACATAACATTTGGAGGAGTAGTATTACTAGAAGCACAATTGTTACCCAGGCATCTCCAGAAAGGGCATTCTTAGTAGCCGTAGCCACAAAGGGAACTGCAGATAAATGGTCGGTAGAAGACTCATTAGACGAACTGGCTCAATTAACCGGCACGGCTGGGGCAGATGTGGTGGGGAAGCTTACCCAGCGGCTACCCATACCCTCAAAAACACATTATTTGGGCAAAGGCAAGCTAGAGGAACTACTGTCACTAAAGAATAATATCAACTATGATGTGGTAATCTTTGACGATGAACTCTCGCCGCTACAGCAGCGAAACCTAGAAGAATTTCTCCAGGTAAAGGTGATTGACCGTGCTGCATTGATTTTGCATATTTTCGCTAAGCGTGCCCGAACTCGTGAAGGTCAATTGCAGGTAGAGTTAGCTCAGCATCAATACCTCTTTCCTCGTCTTGCCGGGCAGTGGAGCCATCTAGAGAGGCTGGGTGGTGGCATAGGCACCAGAGGTCCTGGCGAATCACAACTTGAGACTGATAGACGCCTTATTCGCCATAGGATACATCATCTAAAGGCACAGATTGAAGAGGTAAGAAAACACCGCAGGCTGTATCGCCAGAAGCGAAGGAAGAGCGGTATCCATATAGTAGCCTTGGTTGGCTATACCAATACCGGTAAAAGCACCTTACTAAATGCCCTCAGCCAGGCTGATGTGTTTACAGAGAAGAGGCTCTTTGCTACCTTAGACCCAACTACCAGGCGCATAACCCTTCCTGATAAAAGTGTAGTCTTAATTACTGACACCGTTGGTTTTATCAGGAAGCTGCCACCCGCTATCGTAACTGCCTTCAGGGCAACCCTTGAGGAGCTAGCCGAAGCCGACCTGCTTCTTCATGTGGTTGACATAACTTGTCATAACGCTGAAGAGCAATGTCGAATAGTTGAGGATATTCTCACCGACCTCGACCTTAGGGATAAGCCCAGGATTACCGCACTAAATAAAATTGATTTGTTACTAGATGGCAGCAAGACCTGGAGCGAGGAGCCAGCCATAAGTTATCTCTCTGACCGGTGTGATGCAGTAGATGGAAACACGGTGCTTATTTCAGCCAGCAAAAGGTGGGGATTAACTAAACTCTTAGAACTAATCAACCATACATTGACCCAGGCAACCCAACCTATTTAACCAATACTTAGCCCGGAATCCCTATGTCAATCTATTAAGGCAGCTAGCATGGAAAAAGGCTTAATTTTTTCCCTCTTGGCAGCATTATGCTTCGGCGGAGGCGCAGTGTGTCTCAGAAGAGGAACGGTTCAGGCTGGGGAGTCCTTCAGCGCAGTCTTAATTAGCGTGTTCGTAGGGACATTCCTTTTCTCATTATGGCTACCCTTTACTGGAGGGTGGGACAAACTTTGGTCTGTCTCTTGGCAAGGATTTATTTTACTTGGAACAGGAGGAATTATACACTTTGTATTAGGAAGATTATTAAATTATAGCTCCATTCGGCTTATTGGAGCCAACAAAGCAATCCCTCTTCTGCAGACTAGCCCTTTTTATGCCATAGTTTTTGGGATTCTCTTTTTACATGAACCACTTACCATCTTCCTTATCCTCGGAGTTTTATGCATTACCGCAGGGACGACATTAATCAGTGTCGAAAAAGAAGGGAAGATGACCAAGATGCAAGGTAAAGGTATTCTTTATGGGCTGGGAGCTGCCTTATTGTGGGGGATATCTGGAGTACTAGTTAAGCCAGTGATTGAGGAAATTGGCTCTTCGTCAGCCGCTGCCTTTATTTCATATATTGCAGCTCTTCCTGTAGTAGCTGGCTTTCTATTGCGTCAAGAGCAGCGAGACCAACTCATTCAACTTCCTCGTGTATCCTTAATCCTCCTGGTCATTAGTGGGATACTTTCTTTTATTGGTCAACTACTTAGATATGAAGCCCTCCTTTATGTTCCGGTTAGCGTGGTGACACCGCTTATGGGCTCTAGTGTTCTTTTTGTTTTTCTGCTCTCCTTCCTTGTTAATCGTAATATCGAGGTATTCACATGGAAGGTCATCGCCGGAGCGGTGGTTGTAGTGGTAGGGACCCTCCTTTTCTTCTATTGATTTTCTACCCATTTGCCGAGCCAAAAATGACGCTCTGTAATCAAAATCTAGCCCCCTAAAAATTCTTCCGAATGGTTTTATACCTTTTGAGATAGCAGGAGACAATTAGCCCCAAATTTTTGCCCCTCATTTCCTCTTTTCTCCGGTGAGATTTTGCCGGGGGGTATTAAGAAAAAAGGGACAGGTTTTAAGTTAACATAACACTTCAAGGAATAATTGTGGTATAATGGTGATATGAGATGGTATAACCCCAAGCGATGGTTTAATCTCACTACTGGTATAGTTTTAGTAGGTATAATAGTTTTTCTAGTTTTCATAGGAATGATAATTGTCGGGCTTTCCCTGTGGAATGTACCATTTGCCAAGCAAATTTTTCCCTTTCTAGAGATTTCAGACGTATTTCCTACCAAGGCAATAGCTCTGTTTACAGGTCTAGCAACATTTGGTACTTTAGTTCTTGCGTTGACAACCATATTGACAATTAAAAATAATAATAAAAGAGAAGAGATTCGTAGGGCAGAGGAATTATCAAAGGAGAAGCGACAGAGAGACAAAGCTGAGTTGGATGGTGTTATCAATTGGGCTGTAGATATCCTAAGGTGTGGTCTACCAGTAGAAGCCTCAGCTGTAGTAAATGCGCAAACCATGGAACAAACAAAAATGTATATATCAACATGTTTAGTTACGCTGGCTAACCACTTCAGAGAAATAGTAGGTAAAGGTTTATACATTGAAAAAATTGCATTAGCGTATGACAAAATGAGTAGCGGTGAATTAAGCGCGGTTGTTAATAAAGCGGGTGAGTATCTGAATAAACAGAGTAATCTTGTAGATAAATGTAATGAAGCTGTCTTTAGTGATAATTTCAACGAATTCCAGAGAGTTACTAAAGAGCTAAATGATAACTGGGAAGAATTAACAAATTCTGCAGATACTATCATAGGAGTAGCTTTAAATCTTAAGCTTGTCATTCTAGATATTTAACCCACAGATAAACTACTTCCCCAGTCCAGTTATTATGTAAACCAGTGTAACGGAGGTTGATTTTGGGACGCACTATATATGTTATGTAGTATAAATAGGGTTTTGTATCTAATTCTGCTCTCTCAACTGCCCACCCCGATTTCCCATAATTTCTATAATTTACGGATTTCTTATAATCTTTATTGTCCCCCTTTTTATTTTAAAAAGCTTTATCCCGAGACGTTGATAATTCTGTAAGTGCTGGAAACAAAAAAAATCCTCCGGTATCATACTAGCCCGGTGGATTTTTATGTCAACTAAAAATACAAGGCTATCCCCTGCTATAGACGATAGCCCTGTATTAACCTACGTGATTTAGAACTTAGCCAAGTATTTTTTCTGCCTCTTCCCTGTAGGCATCCATTACATAGGGTATTCCAGTGACTTTGGCGCATTCTTCAGTCAAGGACATAAGCTCACGACGGGTAATCGCAGACACACTAAAGCATCTAGCCCCGGCCATCAACTGCTGCAATCCTACCTTGATCTTTTCACAGTAGCTGTAGATTCCCACGGCACCCAGAGGAATATTCTTCATTTCATCAGCGCCTACTATATTCTTGACCTCTTTGTAGCAGACAAATATCTCTTCCGGGGTTGAGCCAAATTGACCGACTGTATTTGGCAGCTTGCCATCTTTGAGCCACTGCTGGATATTCTTGCCAACTATAGCCGGAATCATCAAAGCCCGCCCCATGCATACTGCTTTAGTAAAAGGTGCACCAAGGGCAAGTGCCTTGAACACGCCATCTTCGCTAGTGAAGGCACCGGCAAAGGCTATATCAGGTACTCGCTCGCCTTTAGCAGTCAACTTCTGGCAAAACTCGTAAGCCGCAGCGTGTAGGTAAAGACAAGGCATTCCCCATTCTTCCATCATCCGCCAGGGGCTCATACCAGTTCCACCGGGGGCGCCATCTATCGTAAGCAGGTCGATTTTAGCCTTTGAGCTCCACTTGATAGCCATAGCTAGCTCACGCAGACTGTAGGCGCCAGTTTTTAAGGTAATGCGTTTGAATCCCAGATCCCTTAAGCGCTGAACTTCAGTGTAAAAACTCTCTTCATCGATAAAACCAAGGCGACTGTGGCGTTCAAATTCTTTAATAGCACCATCCTTAAAGGCTGCCTGGTGAATGGGGTTTGTTGGGTCGGGGGTAACAATATAGCCGCGTCTCTGGAGTTCCAGTGCTCGTTCCAGACTGTTGACCTTTATTTCCCCGCCGATGCTCTTCGCACCCTGCCCCCATTTCAATTCAATGGTGTCCAGTCCATGCTTCTTGCTGATGTATTCAGCAACACCCAATCTGGTATCCTCTACATTCATCTGGACCAGGATTTCGCCGTATCCCCGATGGTAACGTTGATAGACCTCGATACGGCGGTCCATATCTGGAGCTGAAATAACCTTACCATTTGCATTAAGCTCAAGCTTTGGGTCGATGCCACAAACGTTTTCGCCACAGACCAGTGTAATCCCAGTGATGGCAGCGCCAATGGCGGAATGTTCCCAGTTTTTACGGGCTATCTCGGTGGAACCCAGAGCACCGGTAAAGATAGGTACTTTCATTGTGACTTTGGTGTCCCAGCCATATTCGGTCTCAGTATTTACTGCCGGGAAAGTAGCCGTATCAGGACTAGCGACAACGCCGGTAGGCAGGCCTCTGGCTCCCAAAGCATACCCTTGGATATTAAAATGTGAGTAATCAATAGGATAATCCTTGTCGCCTCCAGCAGTTATGCTACCAAAGGGTCCAGGATAGATTAGTTCTCGGCTGCGGAAGCTTGCCTTGAATACTTCACAGTTTCCCGTGCAGTCGTCAACGCAGCGGGTACATAGACCACTCATGGGTACTACGCTTTTGGAACGATTAGTGGTTCTGGTGGCATCATTTGCATTTGGTCGTTGTAGATTCATTTTCTAACACTCCTTAACCTATTATTTTTTGACTTTTCAGATAGCGTTTTCGCCTGCCTCACCAGTCCTAACGCGGACTGTGTTATCAACCGGGAGGACAAATATCTTCCCATCTCCTATCTCACCGGTCCTAGCACTCTCAGTAATGATATTTAGTATTTTTGGCACATCTTCATCCAGGACAACGAGCTCAATCTTGAGCTTGGGCAGGAAATTTACCTGGTATTCTCCTACCCGCCATTGTAGCGTGAGACCCTTTTGCCGTCCTCTGCCACTTACTTCACTGACCGTCATGCCGGAATAACCGTTCTCTTCAAGAACTCTTCTGACGGCCTCTAGCTTCTCTTCCCTGATAATGGCTTCTATTTTTTTCATCTCAACACCCCTCCATATGCCCTTTCGCCATGCTGTGAGATGTCCAATCCCACCGTTTCTTCCGTCCCGCTGACTCTCAACCCTATGGTAACGTCAATTACTTTACCCAAAATCCAGGTGGCGGCGAAGGCAAAGACTCCGACCGCAGCAACACCAGCGAACTGCTTCGCAAGCTGCATGGCGTTGCCGAAAAGTAAGCCATCAGCGCCGGCCGAATTAACGGCTACACTGGCGAAAATACCGGTTGCCAAAACACCCCAAGTGCCTCCCATCCCGTGAACTGCCCATACATCCAGGGACTCGTCTATACCCCGCCTCATCCTAAAAAGCATACAATAATAGCATACCACTGCCGCCCCAATACCTATCGGTATTCCCATCAGCGGCGACACAAAGCCGGCAGCCGGGGTGATCGCCGCCAGCCCGGCAATTGCCCCGGTGGCTATACCAAGAGCAGTGGGACGCCGGTAAAACCAGCTGAGTATCATCCAGGTAAAGGCGGCCGCAGCAGCACTGGTATTGGTAGCGACAAAGGCGCTAGCGGCCAGCCCTCCGGAGGTGAGGGCACTACCAGCATTGAAACCAAACCAGCCAAACCAGAGCAACCCGGCACCAAGCACCACCATGGGAATGTTGTGCGGCTCCATGGGATCCTTCTCCCGAAAGCCTTTCCGAGGACCAAGTAGTATGACCAAAGCTAGGGCTGAGACGCCCGCGGTTATGTGAACTACGGTACCACCGGCGAAGTCAAGGACACCCAGCTTGGTTAGCCAGCCGCCATTACCCCACACCCAGTGGGCCACAGGGGCATAGATAAAGGTCAACCACAAAGCAGAAAAGATAAGCAAGGAACTAAACTTTATCCTCTCAACTACTGCCCCGGTGACTAGGGCTACCGCGATTATGGCGAACATACCCTGAAAAATCATGAAAGCCAGGTGGGGTACAGTGCTAGCATAGGTATCAGATGGTGCCTGCCCTACTTGATTAAGCCCCGCAAAATCGAGCCCACCTATAATGCCAACCTTATCCGGGCCAAAGCCGAGACTATAACCATAGAGCACCCAGAGGAGGCCAACCAGAGCCAGAGCGACAAAGCTCATCATCATTGTGGAAAGGACATTCTTCCTCCTCACCATTCCGCCATAGAACAGGGCAACACCCGGCGTCATTAACATAACCAGCGCCGACGAAACTAAAATCCAAGCAGTATCACCAGAATTAACCGTCATCGGAAAAGCTCCCTAAGACCAAACAGAGTGATTTCAATTATCACTTTTCAAGGGGGTCTGTTTTTACTGATATATCCCTTTCTTTTAGGTATTGCTTGGCTTGCGAAATTGAGATTTCCCTGAAATGGAAGATTGTTGCCGCTAGAAGTGCTGACGCCTTCCCAATGGCTACTCCTTCATAAAGATGCTCTAATGTACCAGCGCCACCTGAAGCGGTAACTGGAATACTAACCGCCTCAGCCACAGCTTTGGTCATCTCCAAATCATAG
>SDBU01003533.1_pt1 | contig 19811 bp, 15 predicted proteins | sample 2277071 | NCBI WGS metagenome assembly SDBU01 (sample SAMN10397929, study PRJNA504765) | marine sediment metagenome | isolation source: marine sediment core GS08_GC12, 126 cmbsf | place: Arctic Ocean: Gakkel Ridge, Loki's castle | collected 2008
CAACCATGAGTTAAAATTATCGAGATTCTTCATGACCTTTGGCCCTGCTCCAAGATCTACCTTTTCCCCATCGCCGGAACCCAGTATCACCATGATCCGACTCGCCGATCCCCCCTCATCCCAGTTGAGCGCAAAGGCAGCGCTCTCCTGCTCGTCCTTATCGCTCCCGTCAATACCGGCCAGTATGAAGTAGCCAGACTCGGTCATGTTCTTCTGTTGTTTGGCAGTGCCGGCCGATCTCTGACTCGAGTTGTACTGCCCAACACTGCCGGCCATCTGCTCCAGACCTGACTCTAAAGCAGCACTTTGCGTATGACCCTCACCGAGACTGCTTGCAAGCCTGCCGGCACCTTCTTGAAGGCTGCTTGCACCACCCACAAGGGTCTGGTTGCCTGAACTCAAGTCTCCCGTCCCTTCACGGGTCTCCTCCAAGCCACTGGTTAAAGAGCCAGAGCCTGTATAGATCTTGTCCAAGCCTTGAAGAAGCGAGTCGGTACCTTTACCCAGCTCAACCAGGCCTCCGTGAAGATCACCTGCACCTGAGGCAAGGTTGGCTGCCTCCTTCGAGGCGGCGATATTCTGCTCTGTTGCACGGGCAATAGAGCTCTCCATGCCGTAGTAGCCTGACTCAGGCTGCTGCCCGGTCTTGGGATGTTGCCCGGTCAAGGTCCCCAGTGCCGTTGCGGCACGCTCATAGGCTACGGCAAACTCAGGGTCTGACTTGGTTGCTGCATTGGTACGGTCGAGTGCTTTAAGTGCCAGTGCAAGCTCATTGGTGGCATCGGCACTTGCCTTCTGCAGGCTCTCCAGGCTTTCACGACCTCCGGCAAGCTCATCGGCGAAGTCCTTGGTGGCATCTTTTACCTGTGCTGAGCCTTTCTCCACCTCACCTGCTGCAGAGGCAATCTTCTTTGCCCCATCACGAGCCTCGGCTATTGACCCCCCAAGCTCGCGTGAGCCTGATGTTGTCTCATCCAGTGCGCTTTTGAGCTCAAGTGTCCCGTCGACAGATGCGCTCAAGCCCTGCTCCAACTCCCCAGCACCGGCTGATGCCTCGGTCAGGCCTTTCCTCAGCTCTCCCACGCCACCCTCGGCTTCTCCAAGGCCACCTTCGAGCTTGTCCAAGTCCTTGCGCTGAGCCGAGAGATCGTCGGCCGCCTTCTGCAGCTTCTTCGACTGCTCGTTGATGCCTGCAGGGCCAAGGACTGTGCCGATACCGTCCTTGCGGGCGAGCTTCTTCTGGAACTTGTCCAGGGTGGCGAGCCGTGCCTTCTCTGTCATTGGGCCGTCCTTGGAAACGGCAAGAACGGTGAAGGAGGCTGCCCAGCCGCTTCCGACTTCTCGCTTGATCTTTATGAAATCTTCTCGGACCGTGTTGCCTTCAGGGAGAGCGGTTGCTGCGGGGGCTCCCACATCAAGCCCGAGTGCCGGCGATGAGAGAATCAGCAGAGGGATCAGCACAGCTGCAGTGGTTATCACCGGGCGCTTGATGAGTCGTTTGACAACATTGCCAACTTGCGCCTTGGGTGACTTCCTGCCGATACGCCAGCGCTCAAGGTACGGAGCAAGCATCGAGAGAAGCGCGGGTAGCAGTGTCGCCGAGGCGAACATGGCAATAACGGCTGCACCCAACACACCGGCCGTGGCCGAGGTCATCATGCCACCGGGAGCGACCCAAAGCGTTGCCAGCATCGCCAGGATCAGGATCACGCCGGCAAACATCACCGTTCTCCCCGCAGTAGCAGCTGTTTTTTCAAGGGCTTCGTCTTTGGAGTGCCCGGCCGCAAGCTCCTCACGGAAGCGCGAGACGATCAGCAGGGTGTAATCGATACCCAGTGCCAGGCCCATCATCGACATCATCGTGGTCGCCATGGCGTCGATGCCCATAACGCGTGACAGCAATGCGATTACACCGCTTCCGCTGGTGATCACAGCGAAGCCGAGAACTGCAGGGATCAGTGCAGCGATCGGAGATCTGAAGACCAGTAGCAGGATGATCAGGAGGAACGGTGCGGCAAGCTTCTCAGAATCTTTGGCAGCCTTGAAGCCGATGCGATTCATCTCTGTGTTGAGCGCTGCCGATCCGGTGACGTGAGAACTCACCGAGCGCGGAAGGGTCTTGTCCAGCTCCTTTCGTATCGCGGGGAGCGTTTCACTGCCGGCCGCTTCGATCGGGCGGCCTACCTGTAGGACGAGCAGGGCCTGGTTCTTCTTCGGCCTCAAGAGATCGGGTGCGTTTGGCGACCAGGGGCTCATAACGCTGACGTCTTTCACTCGGTCAAGACGTCTGGCCGCCCTGGGGCCGAACCGGTCGATAGATTTCGCGGTGCCTGTCAGTAGCACTACCAGGCTTTGCGACTCACCGAAGTGTTTCTTCTCGAGCTCAACTGCATCGGCGCTCTTGGTACCGCTGATCAGAATATCGCTTGTCTCAAGTGAGGATGCGCCATTCTGTCCGGCGAAGAAGAGATAGACAACCGCAAGCAACCACAGCGCCAGTACCGTTTTCGGCCTGGACGCGCATGCGTGTGCCACGCGACTTAGGATCCCTCTGCCTAAGATTGCTTCCTCCCTCAACTATCAATCCATGTTGCAAAATGGTATTGACTTCGTGTCAATTGTGTCGTGAGCTTGATCACATTGACACTGTGCGCTTAAAACCCCTATTTGGTAGACGCACGGCAACATCAATAATTTTCTGTGAGACTGAGCGAAGGGACACGTTGAGTAGGTATGTGAAGATAAACGCTGTCGTATAGTTGACGTTTGCTGCATCAAATTGTGCCGCCGTGTACTGTCTTGTGCCATGGAGCGAGATGGACAGCTACTGATGCTCACAAACCCCGCTGCAGGCTCGGGAAGGTCGCTGAAGGCTCTACAAAGAGCCAGCCAAGTGTTCGACTCGATGAATCTGGCAAATACAACTAGGCTGACAGACAGTCTGCAACACGCCAGACAGGAGGCAAGGCTGGCCGCTGCCGCCGGACGAACTGTTATCGCAGTTGGCGGGGACGGTTTTCTGGGTGCAATTGCAGGCGAGGTTGCCGAGGCCGGCGGTGTTCTTGGCGCTATTCCCGCAGGGCGAGGCAACGACTTTGCCCGCGTCATGAGAATCCCCTCGGATCCCGAAGCGGCATGCAGGATTATCGAGCAGGGAAACATCAAAACGATAGATATGGGCGAGGTGAACGGACATCTCTTCTTGGGTATTGCCAGCACGGGGTTTGACTCCATGGCCAACTATCACGCAAACCGTACGAAGCTCGTGCGCGGCCGACTTGCCTATGCATACGGGGGCCTGAAGGCGCTGGCCAAATGGAAGCCTGCAACATTCAAGATTGAAGCCGACGGAGAGAGCTGGGAGATGACCGGTTACTCCGTCGGTTGTGCAAACTCAAAGGCGTACGGCGGTGGGATGTACATTGCGCCCGACGCCGATCTCCAGGACGGGCTGCTGGACCTTGTGACGATTTCGCAATCGTCAAAACTGAAGTTCTTGAGAAACCTGCCGAAAGTCTTTTCCGGCGAGCATGTAACAAAAGAGACGGTCGAGATTCGTAGAGTTAAAAGTGCCAGCTTGAGCGCTGACCGTGATTTCTCCGTCTACGCCGATGGTGAGGAGGTCGCCTCACTTCCCGCGACCGTGAAGACGTTGCCGGCGGTACTGAACATAATCACACCTCGGTAGACATGTATGCGTTAAAGGCTTTGATTGCGCGTCTTGCCGGTGCCCTGAGCAGGCTTCTAGGCCGTGGCGGTGGTACTTCACTGCCCGGGAAGGTGCTTCTCTTCCTCGACCGGAATGCGATAGAGCGCGTGGGACGAAGGCTTGAGAATGGGTCGGTCATCGTTAGCGCGACGAACGGCAAGACCACAACGGCGAACATGGTCGCGTCTGCGCTGAGGAGTGTCGGGACAAGCACCGTGCACAACAGTGAGGGAGCCAATCTGGCAAGTGGGGTTGCGACAAGCCTTCTCTACTCGTCGTCGCTATCGGGGGCGCCCAACGCAGATCTTGGGCTGTTTGAAGTCGATGAAGCGGCCATGCCATCTGTGGCCGCGGCAGTCGAGCCTCGCATCCTGTTGCTCAGCAACCTGTTCAGAGACCAGCTTGACCGCTACGGCGAACTAGAGACGATTGCAGATAACTGGGCGAAGGAGGTGAAGCGGGTTAAAGAGCGCGAGTTGGTCCTGTGCGCCGACGATCCTCTTATCGCTGACCTGGGTCGTGTTGCAGCCGAAGCCGGAGTACGGCGCATCGTTTATTTCGGAGTCGAAGACGACAGGCACGGCCTTCCGGGGTTGCAACATGCTTCGGATTCAAAGCTTTGCAGAAACTGTGGGGCAGCCTTCGAATACGAGCTCATTCTCATGGGCCATCTCGGCCACTACACCTGTTCAAAGTGTGGTAGCTCCAGACCGGCACCGGATGTCACAGCGAATGAGATCGAACTGAAGGGAATGAAGGGCACGAGCTTCACCTTGACTCATGGACAGGACTCCGTTTGCATCAATCTTCGGCTTCCCGGAATGTACAACGTCTATAACGCACTGGCAGCAGCAGCCTGCAGTATCCAGCTTGGGGTTGGCCTAGACCGGATCAAAGAGACGCTGGAGGATTTCTCTGCAGCATTCGGCCGCGTCGAGGTAGTGGAGCTGGATGCACGCAAAGCGGCGATCCTACTTATCAAGAATCCGGCTGGGGCGAACGAGGTGGTGCGCACCCTGGTTGAGGACGATGCTGAAGAGTTCGACCTGGTTATCGCGTTGAACGACAAGATTGCGGACGGTCGGGATGTGTCTTGGGTATGGGATGCCGACTTTGAAAACCTCGCTGGCCGCACAGGATCCGTTGTCTGCTCAGGCACGCGAGCGGAAGAGATGGCGCTGAGAATCAAGTACGCGGGAGTTGACCCGGAGTTGATCTCGATCGAGAAAGACCCGATAGTTGCGCTTGAGAGAGCCGGAGGAACCAACAGTGGCAGGCCGCTCTATGTTTTGCCTACATACACCGCCCTACTCCACCTGCATAAATCGCTTGCCAGGAGCGGCAGAGTCTCACACTACTGGGAAAAGGGATAGAAAAATGAAAGAGTTGGAGCTTAGAGTTTGCACGCTGTACCCGCAACACATGGGCATATACGCCGATCGCGGCAACATCGCCTTCCTCGAGCAGCGTTGCCGGTGGCGCAATATAAGGTTCACGCTTGCATCGGCAGGGCTTGGCGACGCCATAGATCCGGAAGCCCACGACCTCTTCTACATGGGTGGCGGTCAGGACCGCGACCAGCGATTGGTGGCGGAGGACATGGTTGCCAGCAAGCGCGATTCGCTTGCAACGGCGGTAGAGGGCGGCGCAGTGCTGCTCGCCGTATGCGGCGGGTACCAGCTCTTGGGCAGCAGTTATCAACTTGAAGACGATGAGCTGCCGGGCCTTGGGCTGGTCGAGCTGAAGACGGCCAGATCGAGCGGTGAGAGGCTGATTGGGAATGTTGCGATCGAGGTCGATATAGATGGAGAAAAGAAGGTGTTGGCAGGATTTGAAAACCACGGAGGCAGAACATATCTGGGGCAGAGCGAGCGTCCTCTTGGCAGAGTGATCAAGGGATATGGGAATAACGGCAAGGATAAAACCGAGGGTGTTAGAAAGGGCAATCTGTTCGGGACGTACCTGCACGGCCCGTTGCTGCCAAAAAACTACTGGTTTGCCGACTACCTGGTGGAGCTTGCCCTATCCAGGGCGACTGGGGAGCAAGTTGAGCTTCTGGATCTCGACGATCGACTGGAGGAGGCAGCGCATCTCTCGGCCAGAAGGGCCGTGTAATCCCTCATACCCCCGTCGAGCCGAATCCGCCCGAGCCCCTTCCGGTTTGATTTAGGTCGTCTCTCTCCTCGAGGCTTACGGTCTCGGTAGCAACGATGACAAGCTGTGCGATCCTGTCCCCCACGTCGATCGAAAAACTCTCGTCCTGGTCGGTGTTGAGCATGATCACCCGCACCTCCCCCCTGTAGTCCGGGTCGATCAACCCGGGAGAGTTTGGAATCGTTATCCCGTTTTTCAGTGCAAGACCCGACCGGGGCAGTACAAGGCCCGCGTAGCCGGCCGGTATTGCGACGGCGATGCCTGTACCAACACTGGTACGCTCGCCCGGTCCGATCACGGTCGACTCCGCGGCCCGCAGATCGTAACCCGCATCGGTTGCATGTGCCCTCTGTGGGACCGAAGCGTTATCCCCTACTTTTTTGAACTCGAGTATCAATCTGGCCTGTCGTCGCTGTTTACCGAAAATCGGATGAAGCGTAGTGCAGATCTACGCGGTACCGTCGCGGTAATCATCACTCCCTCTGGTGTGTCTTCGCGAACCAGGTCACCGGCAATCTCATGAATCTCACTCAGAACCTTGCCTTGGTCGAACGGGATGAGCAGCTCAACTTTCTGCCACATACGGCCGCAGAGCTCGGCTATGCCCTTCTTTAAATCATCTATTCCAATTTGATCCTGTGCCGAAACAGGCACCGTGTCTTGACGAAGACGTAACAGTGGACGGACCGAGTCTTCGGACGTAAGGTCGATTTTGTTTATGACAAGCAGCTGCGGAATGTGGCCCGCTCCTATCTCATCGAGCACCCTTTCAACGGTGTCTATTCTCTCTCTGACCTCATCACCAGACACGGAGCTGTCAACAACATGCAGAATCAGATCCGACACGACGGTTTCCTCCAGAGTCGCCGAGAAGGCCTCAACGAGCTGATGGGGCAATTTGCGTATGAACCCCACCGTGTCTGTTATAAGAAATTTACGTCGCTCGATCTTGAATGATCGCGTTGTAGGGTCGAGAGTGTGAAACAACCGTTCAGCTACCTCTGCATCCCCCCCGGTCAGCGCATTCATAAGCGTTGATTTACCGGCATTTGTGTAACCCGCCAGCGCAATTGTGGGAAGGTCTGCCTGCTCCCGCTCGGCTCGCGCCAGCTTCCTCCTGGATTCCTGTTTCTTCAGGCGTTGCTTGAGTGACTTGATTCGGTTTCGTGCAAGCCGTCGGTCGGTCTCTATCTGCGCCTCTCCGGGGCCCCTAGTACCGATACCACCGCCGAGACGTTCAAGGTGGGTCCATAGCCCTCTCATTCGTGCCAGGTTGTACTCGAGCTGTGCAAGCTCTACCTGGAGCTTTCCCTCCGCCGTGGAGGCATGGGAGGCAAATATGTCGAGGATTATCTCCGTTCTGTCCAGGACGGGCAGCCCCAGGATTTCCTCCAGGTTGCGTTCCTGACGGGGCGTCAGCTCGTCGTCGCAGGCGAGGACGTTGGCGTCACGAGCCTTGACCTGCTCTTGGAGAAGATCCACCTTTCCACGCCCAAGGTACGTTTTCGGATCTGGCTCGTTGCGGGGTTGAACAAGCTCTCCGGCGACCGCGACACCCGAAGTTCGCAGGAGTTCTTTCAGCTCGGCCAGTAGATCCTCCTCTTCGGATATTCGATCCTTATAAATAGTTATGCAGAAGGCGCGTTGGCGTGCGCGTGGGTTTTCGATCCCGGAGCTTTTATTTACGGTGTCCGGGGCGTCGGCACGGCCGCTCTCATCTGGTTTGTGCTTCACACTCTGATTTTAAGCCTGTTTGACCGTAAATAAGTGACATATCGCATCTGGAGGACGAGGATGGTTTGTTTTGCACGCCTATTTCTTCAAGACAAAGGCGACCGTCACTCCTGCGGGGATAGGTTCTATGCTAGGGCGGAGATGAAGAATCCGCTCGTCAAGCACATTGCGCTTATTGCCGTTGCGGTGGCTATCGCAGTTGCGGTGGGATTTGGCGCCCGGGACTCAACCGACAGGCTTACGGGGGATGAGCGCAGCTACTACCGCGTCAGTGAGCACATCTACAAGGAACATTCGTACGGCGGTGGAAGCAAGCCGCTGCGATGGCCGCCGGGCACCCCGGCACTCTTTGCCGTTTCTTACTGGGTAAACGGGAGCATCGACTCGGATGCCGCCAGGGCTGCGCAGCTCCTCGTGCGGCTGCTAATCGTGATCGGCGTTTACCTGCTTGGCTGGCAGGTGAGCAGAAGCAGGCCCGTTGCATTTATAGCCGCAGCGCTGACCGCCACGTATGTGCCACTGATCAGGGCATCGACCCAGTTGATAAGTGAGCCCTTGGGGGCATTGATGTTGACGCTCGTGGCTGTTGCACTGGCGGTGGCGATCGCCAAGAAGAGCATGAGCTGGTGCGCAGTTGCCGGCCTGCTGTCCGGGCTGACGGCACTTGTGCGCGCCGACTACCTGCTGCTGCCCATCTTCCTGCTCGCCTTTATCGTGATCTGCTTCTGGTCGCGTGACGACCTTAGACGCACGGCAATCGCCTCTGGGGGCTACCTGGTCGCAACTCTTCTCGTCGTTCTTACGTGGTCGCTGGCAGCCGCTCCGATAGAGGGGAAGAGATTCGTGCCGGTATCAAGTGGCGGCTCAACCTCAATATTCATCGGAACCTATCTGGATGGAAACGGTACAAGGTTCGGTGCGAAACGAGCCCTCTACAAGGAGGTGGTGAAACGGTATCCACGGTACCGCGGGGTACCGCCAACATGGATTCCCTCCACGCCGGTGATAGATACAGCTGCTGCCCGGCATCCATCACTAACCAGGGACGACGCGCTGTTAAGGGAGGCCCGCATAAATCTGACCGGTGGCCTGAGGCATCACACGTTCTCCTATCTCTATATGTTGACGAAAAAAGTGCCACGTCTTTGGCTCAAGCCCTTCAGGGGCTCCCAATACTCAAAGTCCACCCCGGTTCGTCTGCAACACCTGCTGATTCTGATGATGGCGCTTGGGGGAATCGTGCTGATGATTGCTCGTAGAAGCACTCGGCGCTTCGGGGCAATGTTCGCGCTGCTTGTCCTATATGCGACAGCCTCACACCTGTTGACGCTTGCAATACCGAGATACAACCTGCCCATCATGCCACTTCTAACGGTGCCCGCCGCCTTTATCCTTGCCGAGGCTGGAAGAAGAGTTGCCCGGCGGCGAGGCTCTTCGTTAGAGGCTTGACTCGATTCTGTCGACCGATTCCTTGAGCCGATCATCTGGAACCGTGAGCGAGATGCGGAAGAAGCCCTCACCACTTGGTCCGAATGAAGAGCCCGGCGAGACAACGACCGCTGCCTTCTCGAGCACATGTTCCGCAAATGAGGCAGAGGTAAAGCCAGAGGGCACCGGCGCCCACACGTAAATAGCGCCCTTCGGCGGCTCCACGTTTATTCCGATCTTTCCCAATGCGTCGACAACGAGATCTCGCCTCTGCTCGTAAATGGCGCACATTTCGTGAACCGCGTCCTGTGAGCCCTGCAGAGCCGATGCTCCGGCCAGTTGAACTGCCTCGAACATTCCCGAGTCGATATTCGTCTTCAGACGCCAGTAATGTTCCAACGCTTTCGGATTGCCGACGACGGTGGCGCAGCGCCACCCGGTCATGTTGTAGCCCTTGGACAGCGAGAAGACCTCTATTCCAACGTCCTTTGCGCCCGGCGTCTCCAGAAAACTCGGCGCAACGTAGCCGTCATATGTGTTTTCCGAGTATGCGTTGTCGTGAATGACCAGTATCTGGTTGGATGAGGCAAAGTCGACAACCTGGGCGAAGTATCCCTCGGGCACGACAGCACCGGTCGGGTTGTTCGGATAGTTGATGAACATCACTCGGGCTCGCTCCACGCGGTCTCCAGGAAGTGATTGGAGATCAGGCGCGAAGTTATTCTCCGGCAGCAAGGGCATGAGCAACGCTTCGGCTCCTGCCAACAGTGGCCCACGGGTGTAGACGGGATAACCCGGGTCAGAGGCCAGCGCGACATCGCCGGGATCCAGGAAGGCGAAGCAGAGGTTGTATATGCACTCCTTTGCGCCCAGGGCGGGGATTATCTCCGAACCGATGTCGAGCTCAACGTTGAACCGCTTTCGGTAGAAGTCTGAAACGGCCTGCCTGAACTCGACACGTCCCCTGTTGGAAGGGTATTTATGGGTTCCTGGCTCCGCAACGTGTTTGTGCATGACTTCCACGATCGGATCCGGGGTTGGTATGTCGGGGTCACCAATACCGAGGCTGATGACGTCAATCCCGGCCTTTTCTTTCTCCCCGATCTTGCGTTCAAGCTCCGCGAAGAGATACGGCGGTAACTTCTCAAGCCTTTTCGCGGGCGCGGCTATCCTCTTTCCAGTATCCGCTGGGCTCACGTCTGGCTACTCCTTTCCAAGTCGGTCAACGAATTCTTCGCTGAATGTGCCTGAGAATACTGGAACCGCCCAGCCCTTGAGCTTCAGATCAAGCTCATCACCAACTTCAACCTGAAGATCTCCGCCATCCATTCTGATTGTGACAGGGCTCTCGGCACCCGCGAGCATGGAAGCAACAGCGGCACCACATGCACCGGTTCCGGACGACATCGTCTCCCCCACCCCACGCTCGAATATTCGAGCAGTTGTCTCGGCGGGTGAATTGCGTCTGATGAATGAGACGTTCGTCTTGTTCGGAAAAATATCTGCCGATTCGATTTGCGGGCCGATCTGCGTGAGGTCGATGCTCTCAAGCTCATCTCCAACATCGATGACGCACTGCGGGTTTCCGATATGCACGTGCTGAAAATTCCACTGTCTGCCCGAGGCGGTGACGGTGCCTCTGCCGTCATCTGCTCCACCAGGGAAGTTGTTAGAAACCAGCTCTGCCCGTCCCATTTCGATCGTGCATGTCGTGGGTGAAAGGACGGTGGGTTTTATCTCTCCCGCATCGGTGTCAATTGAGAACTCGCTCTCATCCGTCCAGCCCGATTGCTTGATGTATAGAGCAGCTTCTCTGGCACCGTTACCTGACAGCTCCGCCTCGGAGCCGTCGGGATTGAAGATGCGCAAACGTGCCACATGTCCCGGCTTGTCCGATCGGTCCAGCAAGAGTACGCCGTCAGCACCACAGCCGAAGTGGGGCTCGCAGATCATCCTCACCTTCGTAGGCGTGAGCTGCCACGGAAGGGCGTCAGCCTCAATAATGACGTAGTCGTTCCCGAGCGCCTGCCATTTTTCGAATTTCATGTGGTTGAGTCTATGCGAGCAGCGATTTCGTGAGCTGCATCCCTTGAAGTCAGATCGGATCGGTCAATTATCGAGACGTTGGGCGTCTTGCGAATCCACGTGAGCTGGCGCTTTGCGTAGTTTCTGGTATCTCGTTGCATTTTGGATATTACGTGCTCGTCCTCCGCATCTCCGGCGAGGACGTCGAAGCCGATGGCCTTGCGTGCAGTTCTTGAAACCTCTCCACCGAGCGCCTCCTTCACCTCATCGCGAGCGCTACCTTCAACCATCTCGCAGACTCTGCGGTCAATGCGCTCGTAAAGCAACTGCCTGTTCATCGTGATACCGAACAGCATGGTTGGTCTCCTTGTTGTGGCCGACCAAAGCTGGGATTCCTTTTCATCCCCTGCGGGGCGCATATCGAGCTCTGCAAGCGCTGCCCGCACATAGAGGCCGGTTCCACCGACGACTATGGGCCGTCTGCCCTCGTCAAGAAGCTTGTCTATCTCCCCGTGCGCCTCTTTTGCATAGAGATAGGCGTTGAATGGTTTGTTAATAGGAACGAACGAGATGAGCCTGTGCTCAAGAAGTTCAAGCTGATCCCTCGAGGGCTTATCGGTCAAAGCGTCTAGCCCTTCGTACACCTGGAGTGCGTCGGCCGAGATTGCCACCGGGTCTTCGCCCCTCTCCCTGAGTAGATTTGCGAGTTCGATCGCAATATCCGTCTTTCCAACGCCTGTCGGGCCAAGAAGGGCTAGAACTTTCACACCAAGTACCTGTTCAAATCGTCAGACAGACGCCAGACGCGAGCTCAGAACTTCCGCACCGGACAGTGTTGTGGACGTCGCTTCGACAATCTCAACGTCGACCAGATCTCCGGGGGCGGCCGTTCCCTCGAAGTTGACCGTCTTGTTATGTCGGCTGCGGCCGCGCAACTTCGAATGGTCAGTGCGGCTGGGCCCCTCGACCAGCACCTCCAGTTTCGAGCCCACAAATCGTTGGCTTCGCTCTCTGGCTCGCCGCTGAACGAGCTCAACCAGCCGTATCATTCTATTCCGCTTTACGTCGTGAGGCACCTGTTTATCGAACTGTGATGCCTCTGTTCCTGGGCGCGGAGAGTATACGAACGTGAAAGCGGAGTCGAAGCCGGCCCGGTCAACGATTTCCAGGGTCTGATCGAAATCCGCTTCCGTCTCGCCTGGAAATCCGACGATGATATCTGTGGAGATGGCGCAATCAGGGATCAGCTCGCGGATCATGGCGATTCTGTCCAGGTACCTCTGGCGGTCGTAAGTACGCTTCATAGCCTTGAGAATCTTGGTTGACCCTGACTGCAGTGGTAGATGTATATGCTCACAGAGGCTGGGGAGATCTGCGATTGCCTTGACCAGATTTTCTCGCATGTCCTTCGGATGAGGGCTGGCGAAGCGAACACGCTCTATTCCGTCTACCTCATCGACCATCTTTAGCAGATCGGCAAAGTCGATTATCTGGTTGCTTGCAAGGTCACGGCCATACGAATTGACGTTCTGCCCAAGCAGAGTTACTTGTTTGACGCCATCTGCGGCCAGCGATTCAACTTCGAGCTTCAGATCGTCGGGGTTCCTGCTCCGCTCGCGCCCTCTTGTCGAGGGCACTATGCAGTAGCTGCAGACACAGTTGCATCCCTGCGAGATTTGCACCCAGGCAAGAAGTCGATCCCCTCTCTTGACGGGAAGATCCCCCGAGAACCCTTCAAAATCGAAGTAACCCTGGGCTTCAATGCTTTCTGCGGCAAGGAACTCGGCAAGTCCATGGATCTGCCCCGGCCCAAAAGCAACATCAATGAAAGGGAACTCATCAAACAAACTTTCCTTCAGTGATTGGGACCAGCAACCACCCACACCCACGAGTTTGGAAGGATCCTCGCGCTTGAGTCGCTTGGCATCGCCGAGGTGGCCGAAAAATCGCGAATCCGCGGATTCGCGAACTGAACAGGTGTTGAAAAGGATCAGACCGGCTTGATCGCGGCTTTTGGCCTCCGAGTATCCGATCGACTCCAGCAAGCCCTTTATCCTCTCGGAGTCGTGATCGTTCATCTGGCAGCCGAATGTTGTCAGGTGGTAAGTGTTCATATCTCTGTCCCAAGATTACCTGAGCTCTTCCCTTCGCTCGCTCTTCGATGACGTTAGTTAGATCCTTCGCCCCTATGGGGTCCAGGATGACATCCGTGTCAATTTGCCACGTCGATTGACCTGCTCTCCCTTATAACAATCACTTTGATCTGGCCTGGGAAATCGAGCTCTTCTGCGATCTTTTTGGCGATCTCGTGAGAGATGGCAGTCGCTTCATCGTCGTCCACCTCGTCCGGGTTTACCATGACGCGAACTTCTCGACCCGCCTGGATTGCGAACGCTTTCTTCACCCCATCGAAAGCGGAGGCGATCTCCTCAAGGTCCTTGAGACGTTTGACGTAATGCTCCAGTGACTCTCCCCTTGCCCCGGGGCGAGCGCCTGAAATGGCGTCAGCAACCTGCACGATTACAGCTTCAACCGTCTGGGGCTCGACCTCGTTGTGATGGGACTCAATTGCATGTACGACTGCGTCGGACTCCTTGTAACGCCGCGCAAGATTTGCCCCAACGGCTGCATGCGGCCCCTCCACCTCGTGTGACACAACCTTGCCCACATCGTGAACTAGCGCAGCCCGCTTGGCGGTCTTTGAGGATGCGCCCAACTCATCCGCTATCAGCGACGAAAGTTGAGCTACTTCTATCGAGTGCGCCAGCAGATTCTGCCCATAGCTGGTCCTGTATTTCATGCGTCCGAGTAGTTTGATCAGCTCAGGGTGAATTCCATGCACGTCAACTTCAAATGTGGCCTGCTCACCCGCTTCGATTGTTCGCTGCTCGATCTCGGACTTGGATTGGTAGTACGTATCCTCGATGCTGGCCGGGTGGATTCGGCCGTCCTTTACCAGCTTATCCAGGGTAAGCCTGGCAATCTCTCTCCTCATGCCGTTAAAGCATGAAAGAACCACAGTCGACGGTGTGTCGTCGATAATGAAGTCAACTCCCGTGAGGCTTTGAAGCGCGCGAATGTTGCGCCCCTCTTTTCCGATGATCCTGCCCTTCATGTCGTCTGATGGAAGGTTAATTACGGATACCGTAGTTTCGGCGGAGTGTCCAGCGGCAACTCTCTGCATGCACGTCGCGAGAATGCTGCGTACCTTTCTGTCGGCCTGAAGCTTCGTTTCTTCTTCAATCTGGCGGATCCTCTTGCCTGATTCATGTCGCAGATCTTCCTCGATCTCTTTCATGAGGATCTGCTTAGCCTGCGTGGCGTTCAATCTGGCGATGCGCTCAAGCTCGTGTACATGCTGCCCCTTCTTCTGTCGCAGCTCATCCGCCAGGTTTTCCAGATTCCGCTCCTTGTCCTTGAGCGCCTGCTTTTTGCGTGAAGCGTCGTCCAGCTTGGCCTCGATTGACTCCTCTCTCTGGAGGATTCTCTCTTCGAGCCGTGCAATTTCTGCACGGCGTACCTTCAGATCGGAATCGGCCTCAGTCCTTACGCGGCCGGACTCCTCCTTGGCAAGTGCGTCAAGCTGCTCTCTCTTGTTCTCCGCTTCGGATAGAAGTTTGCCGGCCCTGTCCTTTGCTTCTTCAATTCGATCTTTAGCCCTCCGCTCCGCGGTATCCGCCCGTCTTGTGGCGATAAATCCGCGCAGCACCCACGTCGCGACCGCTGCAACAAGTGCAGCTATCGCTACAGATAGCGGTTCCATTTGCTCCGCCTCCTAAGAATTTCATCTACCCAGTCCTCCGGTAGCTCATATTTTCATTTTCTATATTTATGTTTTCAATCGGATCAAAGCCCGATTACAACAGTTATTTTCATCGGCAGGCACAGCGGTCTTTCATGAAGAACGGTGTACCCACCGTTTCATTTTCTACTGACCAGTGTATTACGAACGCTTTTAAGCGTCAATTACGCAGCTTTTTTTGCAGATGAAGCTCGCGTCTTTTTAACTGGGGCGGACTTGGAGGATGCAGTGCGCTCAACGTCGCTACTGGTCGCTGAGCCTGCAGACCTTTCTTGGCTGCCGTCACGTGTTTTGTTTGGATTACCAGCGGAAACCTTGACCTCGGCAAGATCTGCGCCCTCGGCGTCAGGCATCGATGGACGTGAAGCGCGCACTATGCCCAGCACGGCGAGAAGTTTTTCTTCAATCTCTCTCGCGACCTTTGGATTTTCCTTCAGATATGTCTTCGCGTTGTTCCGGCCCTGGCCCAAGCGCGTGTCTCCGATACTGAAGAACGCCCCGGCCTTCTGCACCAGTTTGTGCTCTATACCTAGGTCGAGCAGGCAACCCTCGGTGGAGATTCCCTTCCCATACTCTATGTCGAACTCGGCCTGTCTAAAGGGACTCGCAACCTTGTTCTTGACGACTTTGACGCGTACACGGTTTGCGACTGCCTCGTTTCCCTCCTTGATGGTCTCAATGCGACGGATATCGAGTCTCTGTGATGCATAGAATTTCAAGGCTCTTCCACCTGGCTGGGTCTCACGGGGCCCGAACATCACACCTATCTTCTCTCGGATCTGGTTCGTGAATATGCAGACAGTGTTGGTTCGGTTCAAGTCGCCCGCAAGCCTTCTCAGGGCCTGCGACATGAGCCTTGCCTGCAGGCCTACGTGCTGGTCGGTCATCTCTCCCTCGATCTCGGCTTTGGGCACCAGTGCCGCCACCGAGTCGATGGCCACTATGTCAATGGCACCGCTTCTGATCAGAATGTCCGCTATTTCCATTGCCTGTTCGCCGTAGTCCGGTTGGGAGAGTAGAAGATTGTCGACGTCCAGCCCGATCGCTCGAGCATAATTGGGGTCCATCGAATGTTCCGCGTCTATGAAGGCGCATGTACCCCCCAGCTTCTGGGCTTCCGCAATGATGTGGTAGGTGAGCGAGGTTTTACCGCTCGCCTCAGGCCCGAATATCTCGACTATCCGCCCCCGCGGCACTCCACCGACCCCGAGCGCTGCATCGAGCGAAAGTGCGCCGGTGGAGATCGTCGACACCTTGATTGCTGCATCATCGTTGCCCATACGCATCACCGATCCCTGACCGAACTTCTGCTCTATCTGTGAAAGTGCTGCTTTAAGTGCCTTTTCCTTTTGCATATCTCATCTCCTTATCTCGCAAGCTCGATATGCGCGATCGCCTCATAGACGGAGCCTTTTGGTCCGAGTTTTGAACTGTAGAGAGAGATTCGGACGGCACGGAACGGCTGTGACAGGCGTTCGGGCAAGTCGGGCACTGTGAACGAACCTCTCGGGGGTCCCTCGCGGCCTCTTCGCGGGCGCCGGAATCGAGCGACGGTCACATGAGGCCAGAAGCGGCGAGCCTCCTCTCGATAAAGGCCCTCCTCGCTGAGACTGCGACCAAGTTGCCCGTTCAATGCTGCAAGATCTCCATCGTCGTCATCAACTGACAGGGTTAAAATGCGAGGATTCTTTCTGGGTTTGATCACAGCTTCGTGAAAACTCAACGTCATTGATTGCTTCCCCTCAAGTGCGGCTTTCGCCACTTCATGGATCTTCTCTACGTTTTTTTCGTACTGGTAGCCTAGGAATACGAGCGTGACGTGCAGATTGCTGCGCGGCATCAGGCGTATATCACCAGAGCCTCCCAGCGAATCCTGCCACACTGCGATCGCCTCGATCGACTCCCGTGGCAAGTCAAGCGCGAAAAAAAGGCGTAGCCTCGGGCTCTTTTTTCTCTCCCTTGGCATTTGGCACTCTACATTTGGAACTTATACAAAACAAGACGCGATAGCAACATCATGGCAAAAAAAGCGGTCGCTGGGCGTAAAAGCGGCCGTGCATCTGCGGTAAAGCGTGTCGCGTTCTCGCGTTCATCAGTCGAGCGCCCGCTTTATCAGGTGCATTGCAACAGCGGTTGCCCTGTTTCGTATGTAGCTGCGATTACCCGGCAGATCAAGATGGTGTGAGCTTGTATCGCCTCCACTCATGGCAACGGCAAAGAATACGGTCCCGACCGGTTTCTCCGAAGTGCCGCCGTCCGGCCCCGCTATTCCGGTCGCCGACAGCGAGATATCAGCACCGAACTGTCTCATTGCTCCATCGGCCATCGATCTGGCGACCTCTGCTGAGACCGCTCCATGCTTTTCTATCAGTGCGGGGTCAACGTGTAGGAGTTCTACCTTTGCATCATTCGAGTACGCCACGACAGCACCGGCCAGATAGTCCGACGCACCCGGAGCGTCGGTGATGCGAGCCGAGATCTGGCCGGCCGTACATGATTCCGCCAGAGCAAGCCTATGGCCATGCAACGCAGACGCAACCTGCTCATCGATCGTGCTGCCGTCGCTGCTGAAGAGGCTCTCCTTGTGTTCTTCCTCGACTTCGCGTAGGAAACTCTTCGCTATCTGCTCGCTCTCCTGCCAGTAGCGAACGACAACTTCCAGCTCAGAGTTTCTCATGCAGGTTGTGATCTCGATCGGCTCCAAGTCCATCTGCCGTGACAGCGCATCCTGGCTCTTGGAGATCTCCGACTCTGTGATTCCGAAGAATTTCAAGATGCGTACATTCCTCGGTTCGCTCTTCTCGATAATCGCTTTTATCGAGGGCAATTTCAACGCATCATTCCACATCTTCTTGAGTTCGCCCGGAGGACCTGGCAGGACAAGGATGGTGCTTGATTCGTGGGCAATTGAAAAGCCCGGCGCCGTGCCTGCCGGCTGGACTATCTCCGACCCACGTGGCAACCTCGCCTGCTTTACAGAGGCACGCTCAAGCGCATCAAGGTCAAGGTTGGCCTTCTTTACGAACGGCCTGACCCGCTCAATGATGCTGTTTTTAAGCTCTTCGTCGTACAAGAGCTCGCTACCGCAGAAGTCGGCTACCGCCTCTGCCGTCACATCGTCTGCCGTGGGCCCGAGCCCGCCGCTCGTGATGACAAGGTCGCTTCCGGTATCGCACAGGTATCTCAGCGAGTCTATTATCCGTGTCTTGTCGTCTCTGCAAAGGAGAATATGCTCAGTGCGTACACCGAGACGCTCGAGCTGAATGGAAAGCCACGGCCCATTTTCGTCGGCAACCGATCCGTCCACAACCTCCGTACCGGTGACCAGCACCCCCGCCTTCACGGCGCTAGATCCGCCATTTCGCGAGACAGTATCCGGTGCTAACCACGATTGAAGCGTGGGCAGTCAAGTGCAAGTCGGCCTCTCATCTTCTTGCAGAAGCTTTGCGCCTTTCCCGTCGATCCGGTAGCCAATCGGGCTCGATGTGTCATCCACTTCGAGATTTTTGCCATTGGCCTTCATGTCAACCAAGCCGTTGCCAAAAGTAACTTTGTAAGACTTCTCCCTGAAGGGCCCCTTGCTCTCGCCGGGAGATAGGGTCTCGGATGCGATCAGCCGCTTACCCTTGGTGTTTACAAGGCAGACCCAAACATTTTGCTTGGCGGTCACTGTGAGCTTTACGACGTCGGACTCTTTCTTAGCCGTTTTCGTCCGAGTTGCACTTTTCTTCGCGGCCTTGCTCCTCTTGCTGTTTGTACCCGTTGTCGCTTGCGTGGCGGTGTCTCCGGCACTGCCGTCTCCTTTGATCTCGTCATCAGGCCCGGTCATGTCGAGCACAACGAGTAATGCGAGAACCACAGCAAGAACTGCAGCTACAAGCAGCACGGGGTGAATGGAGCGTCTGGGTCTGGGTCGCTCTCTGCCCACTGGCTGTCTGCTCAATGGGCTCATCTCGTACTCCTCGTGTTTTTCGTGCTGGGAGCGGTACTGGTCAACCAGGAGATTGGCATCTAGTCCCAGATAGACCGCATACGTACGGATAAAGCTCTTTACGTATGCGGGGCCGGGCAGGATTTCGAACTCTTCGTCTTCAAGTGCCCTCAGGTACTTGGCGCGGATCTTTGTGGCGGACTCAACCGCCACAATGTCGATCTTCCTTCTGATCCTCGCATCACGAAGGGTGCTGCCGATTTCTGCCATCTCTTGATGACCCCCGTCTGGTCTCTTTGAGGGCAAGTATATGTGCGTTTCTAGCGCTTAGGTCCTATCCCCAAAGGGATAGGGCTTTAAGCAGACCTGGAGAGCAAATGCTGCTCGGTGTCGGGCTCATCTCCAACGGTATCCGGATCATGCGCGGGCGATTCGGCCTGCTCGGCTGACTGGTCGCTTTCGTTGGAGAGAAAACGACTGAGGTCGTTTTCTTGAATAAGCACCTGACGGGGCTTTGAACCCTCGTATCCTGAAATTATTCCTCTCCTCTCGAGCATGTCGATAAGGCGTCCAGCTCTTGTATACCCAACGCGAAGCCGTCTCTGCAGCATTGATACGGAAGCCGTCTTGGTCTGAACCACAAGCGATATCGCCTTCTCCAAGAGCTCATCTCTGTCCGGAGAGAGCTCACGCTCATCATCATCGGCCACATCCGGGGCTGCGTCCAGCAGCTCTTCCTGCATCGAGGGGTGATCCTGGGCACTCCAGAAAGCCGCGAGTTCAGATATCTCGTCCTCCGTGATATAGGCGCCCTGAACCCTTTGCAGTCTCGAGCTTCCGGCGGGCCGGAAGAGCATGTCTCCCTGGCCCAGCAGCGATTCCGCTCCTGTCTGGTCCAAGATGACGCGTGAGTCGATCTGCGATGACACGGAAAATCCAATCCTTGCGGGAATGTTCACTTTTATCGTGCCGGTTATTATGTCTGTGGAGGGTCTCTGGGTTGCAAGCACGAGGTGGATGCCAACCGC